>Ga0351864_10001_pt1 | contig 225016 bp, 166 predicted proteins | sample TotcelHFGM3001L9_FD_206758 | JGI IMG/M metagenome (GOLD analysis project Ga0351864, IMG submission 206758) | Enriched cells from coal bed in the Powder River Basin, Montana, United States - Total cells FGM rep2 HSBNCT.FGM.300.1.L9 ... | reverse complement strand
TTGAGAACGCGGCGGCGGTTTGTAGACGGTGCAAGCAAGACCGGCCTCGGCGAGGCGCTCGCAGAATCCCCGTTCGCGGCGCTGTGACCAGAGGACGTTGTCGAGTTCGGGAACGAATGCACCGTACAGAAGCTGCCGTTCCAACAGATGCTCGGCGGCCATGCGCCCTACGGCTTCCGAGTTCACATACAGTTCCGACAGACGCGACAAGGGGTTGTCCGATAGTGACTGGGCTTGGCCGAGATCGACGGCGATGGTCGGCAAGCCCGACTTGAGGATCGCTCCGGCAATCTGTGGGGTCGAGATCCTGGCAATGATCCCGGTCCCGCCCTAGGCGCGGACCGCAGGCAAAGTCTGGTCCAGGTCACCCGGCATGACATGCCGTCCCCAGGGCCCATGCAATCGCTCATAACGGACCATTCCAAGGAGTATAGCGCGTCCCACCTCTTGTGAGGTCTCCTTAAGCGGCGCGACACGGGGGACCTTCTTCTGGATCAGACGGTTCACGATCCTGGCTCCTGAGCATTTGGTGCAGCACCGGAATGCGCAAAGTTGCCATAATAATAGCGCAATATTTCTGCAATACGCCGTTTACGAGCATGATCCGGCGACCATCCGCGTGACAGGGAAGTCGCGAGACGAATCCTCCAACACCTACGTGCAGATCGTGGGATTCGAGGTCCGCGGAGGAAACGCGGAGCCTGGCAAGAGGGAAAGCGATTGAGGAGAAACACACGTACGACCTGGTGGGCGAATTCATGGACGCTGGTTTCGACGTGCTCAACCCGGTACAATGCTCGGCACGCGGCATGGATCCCAGGACCCTCAAGCGGGAGTTCGGCAACGACGTGGTGTTCTGGGGCGGTGGGGTCGACACGCAGAAGACCCTGCCATTCGGTTCGTCGGACGAGGTCTACCGCGAGGTCCGCGAGCGAATCGACATTTTTTGGGGTGACGGGACGGGTTTCGTATTCAACAGCGTTCACAACATCACCTCGAACGTGCCGACGGAGAATATCCTGGCGATGTTTCGAGCGCTCGACGACGCTCGGGGGCTGTAACAACGGTTGTGGGGGCAAGGCTGCGATGCAACAGGAAAGCGGCCCAGCGGGCGGTTACAACATGGCGTTTCTCTGGACGGTTTGCCTCGTTGCGGCGATGGGGGGGCTGCTGTTCGGATACGACTGGGTCGTCATCGGCGGCGCCAAGCCGTTTTTCATCGATTACTTCGCCTTGGAGGACAGTCCCGGCTTGGTGGGGTGGGCGATGAGCAGCGCGCTGGTGGGATGCATGCTGGGCGCGGTGCTTTCCGGGCTCTTGAGCGACAGGCTCGGGCGGAAGCGGCTGTTGATCGCCGCGGGGCTATTCTTCACCATCTCGGCCCTCGGTACGGCCTGCGTTGCGTCATTTCAAGCGTTTGTGTGGTATCGTTTGCTGGGTGGGTTGGGAATCGGGCTGGCCTCGAATCTCTCGCCGATGTACATCAGTGAGGTTTCGCCGGCCGAACTGCGAGGCCGATTCGTCTCGATCAACCAACTGACGATTGTCATCGGTGTGGTTCTGGCGCAGACGGTGAATTGGGCGATTGCTCGAAACCTGCCGCCGGGATTTACCCAGGAGCAGATTCTTCAGTCGTGGTATGGCCAAGTCGGATGGCGCTGGATGTTCGGCGCCGAGACGGTGCCAGCCGCCTTGTTCATGGTTCTCATGTTCCTGGTCCCGGAAAGCCCTCGCTGGCTGGTCAAGAACGGCTGGCCGGACCGCGCTGAACGGACCCTCCGCCGCTTGGGCGGCGAGAACTATGCGAGACGGCAAGTCGAAGAGATTCGGCAGACGCTTTCCCTGGACGAAATTGCGCACGTCCACTTTCGGGACCTCGTCGAGCCGCGATTGACGCGGGTCATCCTGATCGGAGTGGTCCTCGCCGCGCTGCAGCAATGGTGTGGCATCAACGTGATCTTCTACTACGCCGAAGACGTCTTCAAGGCCGCCGGCTACAACGTCAACTCGATCATGCTGAACATCGTCTATACGGGCGTGATCATGCTGGTCTTTACGTTCGTCGCCATTTCGACGGTGGACTGGCTGGGCCGCAAGCCTCTGATGCTCGTCGGCACCGGCGGGCTGACCTTGTGCTACGCGCTGATCGGCGGCAGCTACTTCCTGGAAATCAAGGGGCTGCACGTGCTTCTGCTGCTGCTGGCGGCGATCGCTGTCTACTCCTTCACCCTGGCCCCGATCACCTGGGTGCTGCTGGCGGAACTGTTTCCCAATCGCCTTCGCGGCGCGGCGATGGCGATTTCGGTGTTCACGCTCTGGGTTACCTGCTGGGCGCTGGCCCAGGTCTTTCCGGTCATGAACGAGCACCTCGGCGCGGCTGGCAGCTTCTGGATCTTCGGCGGAATCTGCCTGGCGGGTTTTTTCTACATTCTCAAAGTTCTGCCAGAGACCCGCGGCAAGTCGCTGGAAGATATTGAACGGGAGTTCGTCGATTGAGGGAGACAGGTCCCGTGTCGCCGGTCCTGCCGTTGGTGGTCAGCGAATGGAGGCTGCCAGACGCATTTGCGGTGCCGCAGGAGTCGATTACCGCAATCCTTCAGTTGCGAAATCCAAGCGGCCAGATCTTGGGCGTGCTTGCCACTTGCAAACTTCCGTGAAGAACGCTGCCTCTCCGTGGAGAGGTTGTGCCAATGCCGCTCGTTGATGAGAAAGTTGTCGTTGCATCCGATGTCCAGAATCGCCGGGAAACGCGGCGGACGCGGATCCAACGGCGCGCTCCCTTTTTCCGCGACGCGGATCCACAGCACCATCTGGTTGCGTTTTACGGAAGACGACCGCCCGCGAACTTGAACGCAAGTGCGTTGTGGTCGAAAAAGGGCAACTCGCGATACATGCTGTAGGAGCGTCTGCGTCGGCTCGTTCCCCCATGCCTTATGGGGATGGAAGGCCGACGGGGCGATGAGAACACGGCGCGTCTCGACGTGCAGAAACACGAGCACCTGGGCGGATTGCGTCTTGGGCGGGAGACCGTTATGGCACGGTGAGTTCCCCAAGCTTTGCAGCGGCCCAGACGGCCAGTTGCTCGCGGAAGATCTTGGCGTTGTGGCGAATATCGACGGGCATCGCCCGATGAATCAAAAAGTCCTCGATCATCCGCGTGTGCGAATAGGCGCGCGCCAATCCGCGCAATTCCTCGCACAGCGTTTTCCGTTCGGCGGCGGAGCGCGGTCTCTGGTCCGGCCAGGGCTCGACGACGATCACGGGCCGCTGTCGGCCGACTGGTCCGATCCCGACCAGCGCGCTGCGGTACACCTGGGGATGCTGGTTGAAGATGGCCTCGCATGGAACGGTGTACATCTCGCCTTGTGCGGTGCGGACGCGGTGCGATTTGCGGCCGCAGAACCAGAATCGGTCTTGGTCGTCCAGGTAACCCAAATCCCCCATGCGATGCCAGAATGCGGCGCCGTCCCGGATCTTGTGCAAGGCGTTCGCCTCGCACCGGGTCACGTACTGCTGCGTCACCACGGGGCCCTGGACGATCAGTTCGCCGATCTCGCCGGCGGGCAACCCATCGGCCGTGTCGATCGATGCGATCGGACCGTCGTCGATGCGAATCACCTGCCAGGCCATGCCGGGAAATCGCCGCCCGACGCACGTGCCGGCGCCTTGCCGACTGTGGGCCGCCGTGTCGCCCAAGACCTCCGTCGCCGAGATCGACGCTACAGGCAGCGCTTCGGTGGCTCCGTAAGGCGTGTGGATGTCGCCGTCGGCGGGAATCGCCGCCTTCATTCGCTGCAGCACGTGCGGCGGCACCGGGGCGCCGGCGGACAGCACGCGGCGGAGCGTCGGCAGTTGGATCCGACGGTCTTCACAGTAGCGGCCGACGACGTTCCAGAGGGCGGGCGAGCCGAAGGCTTGCGTGATGTTCCAGTCCCGAATCGCCTCGATGATCAACTCGGGGTTGACCCGAGCCGGTCGCGTGGGGTCCATGTCCGGCAGCACTGTGGTCACGCCCATCGCGCAATTGAACAGCCCGAACAAGGGAAATCCGGGCAGATCCAATTCGCCGGGCTGGATGCCATAAAAGTCGCGCAGCTCGACGACTTGGCGGTCGAAATTGCCGTGCTGGTACAACGTGCCTTTGGGCGGACCGGTACTGCCGGTGGTGAAAATGATGGCCGCCGGATCATCCGCGTGGGTGGCCGTCGGCTGGAACTCGGCCCGCAGCGAGCGGGCGCGAAGCTGGGCGATCGTCGGTCCGCCCCAGAACCAGCGGCGGCCGACGGTGAGGTGATAGCGAGACTGCGGAAAACGGCCTCGCAACAAGCAGCGGAGAGCATGGACCAGCGGAATGGCCACGAAGCCTTCCGGTCTCGCTTCCGCCAGGCAGCGGAGCAGGTTTTTGCGGCCCATGCCAGGATCGATCAGCACGCTCACCGCGCCGGACTTAAACAGCGCAAAGACCAGCGAGATAAAGTCGATGCTGGGCGGGACCATCAAGGCCAAACGCGTGCCGGGGGTGACGCCCAGCGACCATAAGCCGTCGGCCAGCAGATTGCTGTCGTCCTCCAATTGCCGGAAAGTAATCTGCCGATAACGGCGTTTTCCTTGAGCGTCGCGGCCGCCGGGTTCGGCGATCGCCACGCCGTCCGGATCTCGAGCGGCGGTGGCGGAAAGACGCAAGCCAACATTCACAATGGGGTTCTTCATGGTTACCTGGTGAGCCGTGCGTTCAACCACGCCGCTCGATCTAAGACATCGCCATAGTCCGCGAAATCGACGATCAACGCGATCGCCTGGGCGGCACCGATCTCGATCGAGATCGGCACCGCCTGCTCGCCGCCCCGCACCACGGGGCTTTCGTAAACTCGCTGCCATTGATCGGCCTCGTCGCCCAGGAACACGCGAAACACGACGCTGCCTTGCCGGCCGGCGGTGTCGTCCAGCGCCAGTTCGGCCTCGAAACGCCGCCAGCGGCCGTCCAAGCGGTAAGCCACACGGGATGCGCTATGCATCCCCAGTCCCTTGGCGTACGTAGATCCGCCGTGACGGAGCCGCTGGCCGGTCGCGCTGCGGTCCCGGCCCAGCGGCCACGCCGTCTCGAAATATGGAATGTGTTTGTAACCCAGTGGAGGCAGATCCGAGACGTAGGCGATGTGATCGCCGATCGGCTGCAGCAGCGTGAGGGCGGTTCGCAGGGCCAGCGGGTCAAGTTCCAGGGTCACCGCGCCGGCCAGCGTCCATCGCAGCAACGGGCCGGCAGCGGAAACCTGGGCGACGTTCAGCAGGCTGCCGTCGCGGAATCCTATCAGCAGGGAAAACGGCGGCTTTGCCGCCGGGTCCACCAAGCCGGGGTTGAAGATCATCGCCAGGATCCTGCTTTCGGGGACGGTGACATCACGCCCCTCGACGGCAAAGGTCGTGAGCAGCGAACTGGAAATCGCGGTTTCGTCGCGCTGTTGGACCGTTTTCAGGACGCCGCGCAGGACGTCGCCGTTCTTGAGGATCAACTGGTCCTCGACGCCCTGCGCCGCGGCAATCTGTTCCCAGAGCCGATCACGAGCGGCTGCCGACGGCGGCGGATCGATAATCACCCCGCGCACTCGCGCCAAGGGGATTTCCAAACGCCCACAACTCTCCCCGTCGACGACCAGTTTTTCATCCGCCAGATGCGCCATCTGGGCGACCAGCAGACTGCCGTCGGCCAGGATGACCTGCATCAGTTGAAACGAATCGGCGTACTCGCCCCAGCGGACCAGATCCTTGGCGGCCACTGTCCGCGGGGCCGCGTCGGTCTCGAATTCGACCGTCCAATCCGCGTCGATTCGCGCGACGTGGGCAGCAAACCCTCCTCCGTCCAGCAGCACGGCGCGGGGCGGCGGCTGTTGGGAGTGCGCGGTCCGGACCGCCAGGCACGCCAGCGCGGTCAGGCAGGCGGCAGCGAAACCCGCTCGAAGGCTCGTATCCTCGGCGACACTACGCATCTTATGAACCACCGTTGGAGGAGCCTATCGGTGAAAAATGGGCACGTAATTATTCGGCATTTGCAGCACGATGCAAGCCATCGCGGTGCCGTATTCAGGGGAGATCTGGTCAAACCAAGCGCCGTCGGGCCGTTGCCGCGCCAGCAGCGCATCGTGGATCGCCGGATAGTACCGCTGCCAGCGCTCGCCACCCGCCTGCCACATCGCTTGCACCGCGTAGTAATGGCCGTAGAAGTAGTGCGCTTCCATTGGCAGCGTCTTGGACTGCGGCAACTGCTGCATCAAGTAGTCGAGTCCTTTTTCGAGCTCCTCGCCCTCGTAGATGCCGGCGCTGTACAAGGCGACGACGCCCGCCGCGCTGCGGGGAAATCGGCTGTCGCCGGGAGCGGTCAGTTGGTACATGAAGCCACCGTCGGCGTTTTGGCTGCGTTTCACGTACTCGATGCACCGGTCGACCGTTTCGTTGGGAACGAAGATGCCCGCGTTCCGCGCCGCGCGCAAAGCCATGATCTGGCAGATCGTCACCGAGATGTCTGCGTCCTGCGGTTTCGGCTCGTATCGCCAGCCCCCCTCGTCGTTTTGCGTGCGGACGATCAAGTCGACGGCGCGGGCCAATTTGTCCCGTAGCGTCGGCTCGGACGCCATGCCGTAAACCTCGGCCAGAAACAGCGTCGCGAATCCGTGCCCGTACATGGGACCGTGACTGGCAGCCTCCGGGGCGATGATGTAGCCGCTGTCGCGAACGTGGTCCAGAATGAACGCCAGGCAACGATCCACTTCCTCGCCATGCGGCCCGCGGCCCGGCGTGCTGCCGCGAGCCATGAACGCCAGGCCCGCCAGGCTGCAGACCGCCACGTTGCGACTGTACGCCCCACGTCCGAACGACCCGTCGGGGTTCTGTTGAGATTTCAAATAGGCCAGTCCGTTCTCGACCGCGCTATGCGTCTGGGGCTTCATCGGGTTTTCGGTCGCCGTGAGCGGCGAGCGGGACGCGCGCGGTTCGGCGCCCGTGGCGGCTGCGGCGGCGCCCAGGACGAGCGTCCACGCGGCGACGAACAGCGCCGGCGAAACCAAAGTTGTGCGGTTGGCAGACATGCAATCCCTTCTTCTCCTGCGGTTCCCAACTCGAATCCTGCCGGGAACCTCTCCCTCACGTTGGGGTGAAGCGGCAGGTGACTTCTTTTGGTGACAAGGCGGTCCTCCCCCTTTCCCTCGCCAAATCGCCCGTCGCCAAGTATACGCCAGTCTTCGTTTTTGGTACACTACCGCTTCCACGCGCGGGCTTAGGGAGGGGCGGAGTCGATGCCGGCAGCACAGAACGGAAGCTTGATCCTGGAGGGTCTGAACTGCGAGCAGCAGCAAGCGGTGCTGCACGCCGACGATCCGCTGTTGATCGTCGCCGGCGCCGGGACGGGAAAGACGCAGACCCTGGTCCATCGGGTCGCCCATCAGATCCAGCAAGGTGTCGCTCCCGGGCGGATCCTGCTGCTGACGTTCACTCGCCGCGCCGCCGCCGAGATGCTGCGCCGCGTGGACGCCTTGCTGCGGCAATTGCAGGGGCACGGCCAGCAGCGCGGCGGTTCGCGGATTCAAGCCGTTTGGGGCGGCACATTTCACGCCGTCGCCGCCCGCTTGCTGCGGCTGGATGCGCCCGCCGCCGGACTCGAACCGGCCTTCACCATCCTGGACCGCGGCGACGCGGAGGACTTGCTGGACGTCGTCCGGACGGAACTGGGACTGTCCAAGACCGACCAGCGTTTTCCTCGGAAAGGCACCTGCCTGGCGATCTACAGCCACTGTGTCAATGCGCATCAGCCGCTGGAAGACGTGTTGGCAGGCCACTTTCCCTGGTGCCGCGAACTGGCCGACGACCTGAAGCGGTTGTTTGCGGCGTACGGCGAACGCAAAGAACAGGGGGGCATCCTGGATTACGACGACCTGCTGCTGTTCTGGCGGGGGCTGCTGGCCGATCCGCAGGCCGGGGCGGCGATCCGCAGCCGGTTCGATTGCGTGTTGGTGGACGAGTACCAGGACACGAACCGGGTCCAAGCGGAAATCGTCAAGCTGTTGCGGCCCGATGGCCGTGGCTTGACGGCGGTGGGCGACGACGCCCAGGCGATCTACTCGTTCCGCGCGGCGACCGTCCGCAATATCCTCGAATTTCCCCAGGAATTTCCCGGAGCCACGATCGTCAAGCTGGAGCGGAACTATCGCAGCACGCAACCCATCCTGGCTGCGACCAATTGGGTGATCGGTCAAGCGCAGCGGCGGTTTCGCAAGGACCTGTGGACGGACCACGACGGTGGCGAGTTGCCACAATTGGTGACATGCCAGGACGAGAGCGAGCAGGCCGAGTTCCTGATCCGCGAAATCCTGCGGCGGCGGGAAGAGGGCATCGACCTGCGGCGGCAAGCCGTGTTGTATCGGACCTCGCATCACAGCGTACTGTTGGAAGGCGAATTGACGCGGCGCAACATTCCGTACGTCAAGTTTGGCGGCCTCAAGTTCCTGGAGGCGGCCCACATCAAGGACTTGCTGTCCCTGCTGCGGCTGGCAGAAAACCCGCGCGACCTGGTCGCCGGCGCCCGCCTGCTGCAACTGCTGCCCGGTATCGGTCCGAAACGAGCCCGGCAGCTGATGGACCAGATCGCCGCATCGCGCGGCGACTGGAGCGTCTGGGAGGCTGCCGCGGTCGGCACCGGCGCGGGAGCGGTCTGGCCGCGGCTGCTGGACGTGCTGCGGCAGCTCACCCGCCAGCCGGCCTTGGACCTGGCATCTCAAGTCTCGTTAGCGCGGCGGTTCTACGAGCCCATCTTGCAGGACAAGTACGACAATCCCGTGCCGCGGAAACGCGACTTGGAGCAGATCGAACAGTTGGCCGCACGGTTTGCCGACCGCCAATCCCTGCTGACGCAATTGGCCTTGGACCCGCCAGAGAGCACCGAGGACTTTGCCGGCCCGCCGCTGCTGGACGAGGACTACTTGATCCTCAGCACCATCCATTCCGCCAAAGGCCTGGAGTGGGACGTCGTGTTTGTGATTCACGCGGCGGACGGCAACATTCCGTCCGACATGGCCACGGGCAACGACGAGCAGATCGAGGAGGAGCTGCGGCTGTTCTACGTCGCGCTGACGCGGGCCAAGCGTCATTTGTACGTCTGCCATCCGCAGCGGTACTACCACGCCAACCGAGGCGGTTTTACCGATCGGCACAGCTTTGCCCAGCTGACGCGTTTCCTCCCGCCGTTGGCACGAGGCCACTTCCAGGCGTGCCGAGCCGCACCGCCCGACGCCAGCCAGGAGCCGACGGCTCCCGTCGCCTCGTCCCTGACCAGCCGCCAGATCCGCAGCCAAATCCAAACGCTGTGGTCTTGAGAGACCCCTTCAAAAATACAACCCGCTCGCGCCCGACGCCGACTTGATGGCAGACCGGAATGGCGATCAGCGACCGCTCCTCGGCAGATGATTCATGGGGACATCGATCGACGCCAGGCTGGACCCAAGTGTTTCCCGCCCCTACAATTCTTGGCGTGTCTGGAAATGTCCGAGCCATTGTTCGCTGGAGAGAGTCGAGGTTGCGATGAAGAGATTCTGCTGGTGCTTGATCCTGAACGGCTGTTTGTTGGGACTGGCGGTGCCGCACATTGCGGGGGGCGCGGAGGCCAAACCCACGATCAAGGACATCATGACGGCGGCGCACAAGAAGCCGAAGGAACTGCTGAAAAAGGTGGCCACAGGAGCGGCGACCGACGCCGAAAAGGCGGAATTGGTCAAATTGTACCAGACGCTGGCCGCGCTGCCTGCGCCGCGCGGTGAAGCGGCGAGTTGGGAAGAAAAGACGAAAACGTTGCTGGCCGCTGCCCGCTCGGCGGCGGAGGGCAAGCCCGAGGCGGGTGAGGAATTGACGAGGGTTGCCAACTGCGCGGCATGTCACCAATCGCATAAGTAACATTTGGGGGAGGGAACGGAGATGCGTCGTCTCATCGTCACCTTGATCGGCATTGGATTGCTGTCCGCCTCGCTCGGCAGCGGGGCCGCGGCGCAGCCGACCGAGCGTCGCCGAGATTTTGTCGAAGGCGTCTTGCGCGTTCTGGTGGAGTCGCAAGTACTGCCGTATTTGCCGCGCGACGGACAGGGGCCGCCGGGCAAACCGGGCCCTGGCCGGCCGCCGGCCGATCCACGCTTTCGGGAAACGCGGCTCGCCCTCGAAGAGTTTGCCGCACTTGCCGGGGAACTCATCGCTTCGCTGCGTCAGGAAGAGCGAGTGCGTCCCGAGCTGCGCCCGCTGATGGGCGATGCCATTGCGGTGAAAGCCCTGGCCGATGCCTTGCTACGGCGAACGGATGTCCAGACCGATCTGGCCGTGCTGGCGGAAGGCTTCTCCGCCGTGGATCAGCGGTGGCGGACCCTCGCGATACGTCTGGAACGATCCGTTGGCGTGTCCGCCGTGTCTCGCCAGTGCATTCACAAGCTGAATGCTAGCAGCGGCCGCGTCTGCCAAAAACTGGGGCTTAGCCCCCAGGTGGACCAAGATCAGGTCGTACAGCTGTTGGCCAGCCTGAACGGGAGCCTCCGCGGCCTGTTCGACGCCGTCGCCCAGGCTTCGTCGCGTTCTCGCGACAGCCAGATCCTGCTCATCGAAGGCCAGCGTCTGCAGCTGCAAATCAACTTTTTGACGGCTACGATCAGTCGTTCGGGCCAGTACGACGAAGTCCTCAGCCAGTATCGGATGGTGCATAAGAACTGGCTGGCACTGTCGAGTCGGGTACGGTCCCTGGATTTCCGGGACGCAGAACGCCACATCCGACGCATCAATCACGTGCATCGGCAGCTGCACGACATGTTGTGGATTCCGCTCGAACTGGATCGCCCCGGCTTGGCTCGTTCGGCAGTCTTTCTGGGGCGCAGTGTAGAGACGCTGTACGAGCGTGTTTCGTTGAAGATGCTGCTGACGACGGGCAACGCGGCCGACGCCGTCGAGGCAGCTCGAGAATTCCACGGAATGTGTGCGGATTTCAGCCGAGCCGCTGCGAGCAAGGACTCGTTGGATTCCCTGCGGTGGGACTTCCGGTCGCTGGATGTCCAATGGCAGCAGTTTCGGTCTTGTTTCCAGGATTTGGATCTGTCGGAATTGCAGCAGCACTTGACCGATGTGGACGACAACCTCCAAACCGTGCAGGAGTTGTTAAGTATCTCACCGCTGGTGGATATCGAGCAGGCGATCGAATTGGCCGGTCAGCTGGATTCGCTGACGGATGTGCTGTATCGCGACCTCGCCGAACGCCTATCCCCGTCGTCGCGCTATCCGCCCCAGTTCCGCCGGGAAGCAACTGCCGCTGCGGCTGCCGTTCACAAGTCGGCACATCAACTGCATGAGGACCTGTTGCGCCGTCCCCAATCTGAATCTGTGCGCAAAAACGCTGAACAGTTGGCGGGCGACTGGCAGTCACTGCAAGCCTATGTTGCCAAGCTGGAGTATCGCGACCGGGCGACGGTGACACGCAATTACGAACACCTCGCTTCCGCGCTGGCTCGATTGCAGATGATGTTTGTGTACTGAACCACTGGGAAGACGCCGGAAAGATACCACGTGAAGCTTCCGCGTGCGTTGGAGTTCTCGCTTCAGCGTGTCCTCGGCGAAGGCTTCATCCACCGTCGCCGCGTAAACCCTGGACTCCAACTCGGCGACCGAAAGGCTTGGTTCCCCAACGTGAAATCGGCGTCGAGTGGGGTGATGAAAATGGGTCCCTACGAAACACCTGGAACCGCCGGCGCGGGTGCCGGCGTCACGATCGGCGGGATGGGCACGCCCAAGTTGGCCGCTACCGCGTGAAGCAGTTCTGTCTCGCGCGGGGTGACCTTGCCGTCGGCCGCCACGCACGCCGCACACGCGCCGAGGATCTGGCGTTTGAGAGTCGGGGAGGCCTCGGCCAGGGTTTTCAGTGCCGCGTCCAGGCGGGCCAGCGAGCAGTCGGCCTTTCCCAATACCGAACCGGTCCGCTCGACCTGTGACATTCCCTTGTCAAAGGCGAAGCGAACTTCGGCTTCGTCGCTCTGGCCCCCGTGGGCCAGTGTCGACAGAACGCGAATCAACGACGGTAGAAGCTCATCGAGACGCTGGTGACGAACGGCCGTCGGTTTGGCCAGCCCGAAATGAACGTCCAGATTCCGCAGGAGCATCGTGTGAACCGTGTACTCCAGCAGATCGACCTTGTCGTCGGCGCGGATCACTCGTTCGACGTTCTCGCGAAACCGGCGATATTGTTCGAGCGAGAGCTTTTTGAGTGCCGGGAAGGTCGTTTCGACCAAGGGCAGCCGAGCCGGGCCGGACAGTTGATCCATCAGCGGAGCGAGCCGTTCGGTCTCGCGATACGAAAGCTCCTCGGTCTTCGGTCGCAATGCCTCGAGCTGCCGCGTGCGCATCGCCGGGTCGCGGTCCAGCAACAGGGCGTAGATCACCGCCCGAGCACCATACGGTTCGTGGGCCGCGTCGCGCAACGACTGAGGCATGCTCTCCAACAGCATGGCCGCGTAGAGAATCTTGTCCATGCCCGGCATGCCGACTTGCCCCAGGACGCCCGTCGGGTCGATGGGCGTCGCCGCCCGGTGCGGAAGCATCGCACCGAACGGTCTGCCCGGCTTGGGCTTGGCCTTCTTCTCGGCTTCGAGCGAGGCAGCGGTGACTTCCACGGGCTTGACCCCCGCCGGAAACTCACCCTGGAAACTGGGATCGATCCGCTTGATCCGATCGGCCAGCGGCGGATGCGTCGCAAAAAGCTGCGAGCCGAAACTGCCGAAGGCGCTGCTGAAGAACATGTGGCTGATCTCCTCGGCGTGCGGGCTTTCGATCTTCGAGGTTTCGGGCCGGCCGCCGATCTTCTTCAGGGCCCCGGCGATGCCGTCGGGCAGGCGGGTGAATTGAACGGCCGAGGCGTCGGCCAGATACTCGCGCTGACGCGAGACGGCGCTCTTGATCAGTTTTCCGAACAGCAGCCCGATCGAACCGACGACCAACAGTCCCACGCCGACAACAAGGATCACGGCGATCGCCCCGCCGCTGTTCTTGCCCCCGCGGCTTCGGCCCGAAAAAGGCATGCTGCGCAGGACGAACCAGCCGATGATGGCCAACACGAGGATACCGTGCAGAATGCCGATCAAGCGGAGATTCAGCCGCATGTCGCCGTTCAGGATGTGGCTGAATTCGTGGGCCATGACGCCCTGGAGTTCGTCGCGATCGAGATATTCAAGGCACCCGCGCGACACGCCGATCACGGCATCGCTCGGCTCGCGCCCCGCGGCAAAAGCATTGATGCTTGGCTCTTGGTCCATCACGTAGACCGGCGGGACGGGCGTGCCCGAGGCCAGGGCCATCTCCTCGACGACGTTCAACAGCCGGCGTTCGGTCAAATCGCTCGTCATGGAGTCGATCAGCCGCCCGCCCATCATCAGGGCCACCGCCTCGCCGCCCGCCGAGAGCTGCACCGTCTTGTAAAGACTGCTCAGCAAAATCACGCCCAGCGTGCCCAAGGCGACCATCAGGAACAATTCCGGCTGCCAGGGCGAATCGGCGTAGGGATTGACGGCGCCGGGTTCCTGGGCGTAACCACCCACCATCGCCAGGGCGAACCAGGCGACCAGATAGACGGCCACGACGATTCCGACCACGGCCAGAGCGAAATACCAGACCAACCGGCCGGTTCGCCGGCGGGCGAGATCTTGCTGTTCGAAAAAATCCATGAGCGAGTTCCCACGTGAAACTTGCGAACTGGAAACGGCATTAGCCGAACGAAACCTTCGGCGCTTCGCGCTGCTGGGCCTCTTCGACCTCGAACAAGTCCGCCGGATGGAAGTTGAACATGCCGGCAAAAATCACGTTGGGGAACGTCTCGCGAGCCGTGTTGTAGGTCATGACCGAGTCGTTGTAGGCCTGCCGAGCAAAGGCGACCTTGTTTTCCGTCGATGAAAGCTCCTCCTGAAGCGACAGCATGTTCTGGTTGGCCTTCAGGTCGGGATAGTTCTCGGACAAGGCGAACAAGCGCCCCAGCGCGCCGGTCAATTGGCCCTCGGCGCTGCCCAGTGATTTCATGGTCGTCGGATCACCTGGGTTGGCCGCGGCCCGTTGGCCCGCGTTGGCCGCCTGGTTGCGTGCCTGGATGACGGCTTCCAGCGTTTCGCGCTCGTGCTTCATGTAGCCCTTGGCCACCTCGACCAGGTTGGGAATCAGGTCGTAACGGCGTTTCAGTTGTACGTCGATCTGGGAAAAGGCGTTCTTAAAGCGGTTGCGCAGCGCAACCAGCTTGTTGTAAATGCCGATCACGATCAGCACGAGCAGAACGACGACCACGGCGATCGCAATCAGAATTCCAGCGACAGTACCCATGTTCAGGCTCCCTTCAGGTTCGACCTTGTTCGGGCAAATTACCTTCCCTTTGTTCGCATTCCGGACATGTCTATTGTACGCCTGGTCGATGGAATTCCAAGGTGATGCGGGCGACGGATAAGAATTCTGAACCTCATCTCACAAGACCATCCGCCTCAACGCGGCGATGCCCCGGTCGCGGGGATTGCAGCAGGCAACGCCTCCGGCTAGGCTCTGCATATATCATATACGATTTATGGAGCCGCTACGATGGTCCTTCCTCGCCGTTCGCCTTTCCGCTTGACTAGCTCGTCGCGTCGCGAATCCAAGGCGAGCCGAAGGAGGAATTGCCGAATCCTGGTCGTCGTGCTCACGTTGTGGCTTGGCTTGGCCTGTCTGGGCGGCGAGCCGTCGGGCGACAAGGTGCCGCTCCAGTTGCAGTTGCCTCGGCCGCAGTTCATCGGCACGCCCATCCATCTCAAGATCGCGAATTTGCGGGAGTTTCGCCCGGGCACGCGGCCCGAGTTTTTGGTTCCCGCCGGGGTTACCAATGTCGCGCTGCACAAGCCCGTGACGGCCAGCGACAAGGTGCCGACGCTGGGGGAATTGGGTCAGGTGACCGACGGCGACAAAGACGGGTACGAAGGAAGTTATGTCGAGATCGGCCCTGGCAGACAGTACTTCCAGATCGACTTGAAGGAGCGTTACCGGATCTTTGCGATCGTGGTCTGGCATTATCACGCGCAAGCCCGCGTGTACCACGATGTCGTTGTCCAGGTGGCCGACGATCCGAAATTCACGGTTGATGTTCGGAGCGTCTACAACAACGATTTCGACAACTCGTCGGGGCTGGGCGTCGGCCGCGATCGGGAGTACATCGACAGCCACGAAGGGCTGCTGATCGGCGTTCCCGGTGTGACCGCCCGCTACGTGCGGCTGTACGGCAACGGCAATACGGAAAATGATTTGAATCATTGTACGGAGATCGAAGTGTACGGGACGAAACCGGTGAATCCATCAACCGAAGAGGAGGGACGCGAATGACCCAACCGACACGACGCGTTTTTTTGCGGGACGCAGCTCTGGGCGGCGTCGGTTTGACACTGCTGACCAACAGCCGCTCCGCGCGGGCCTATGCGGCCAACGAGCGGCTGAACGTCGCCTTGATCGGCGTCGGCGGCCGCGGCCGCTGGTTCGTTGACGAAATGCCCAAGCTGGCTAACGTGGTGGCGATGTGCGACGTGAACGAAAGCAAGGCGGCTTACGCCTACAAGGCGCATCCCGAGGTACCAAAGTTCCAGGATTTTCGCGTGATGCTCGACAAGCGGGGACCGCAGATCGACGCTGTCGTGGTGGCCACGCCTGACCACACGCACGCGATTGCTTCGGTGACGGCGATGAAAGCCGGCAAGCACGTGTTCACGGAGAAGCCCTTGTCGCGGACGGTCCACGAAGCCCGCGCGATGCGACTGGCCGCCCAGCAGCAGCAGGTTGCCACGCAGATGGGCAATCAGGGTTCGTCCAGCGGCCAGTTCCGCCGCGGCGTCGAGCTCGTCCAGCAAGGGGCGTTGGGAGAGATCCGAGAGATTTTCATCTGGAACGCGGGAGGGGGAAGCAACCGCAACTCGCCGCCCGACGGCACGCCGCCCGTTCCGGAGTATTTGAACTGGGACCTGTGGCTCGGTCCGGCCGCGTGGCGCGAATTCCACCCGCAATGGATGCAGATCAACGCCTGGCGCGACTTTGGCACAGCCATGCTGGGCTGGTGGGCGTCGCACAGCGGCTTTCTGGCGTTCACCGCGATCAAGGCCTTGTCGTGCTGGCAGGCCGACCCGCAGACCAAGCCGCGAATCCGGATCCAGGCCGAGGTGTCGGAGATCAACAGGCTGTCGTATCCGCGCTGGGAGGTGGTCAAGTTTTCGATCCCCGCTCGCGAGAACTTGCCGCCGATCAGCCTCGTCTGGTTCGCCGGGCATCAGGAGACCCGCAAGAAGGTCGAATCGCACATCGGCCGCCAGCTGGATTGGGGCGACGCCGGAGAGAAGCGGTGGAAAGAACACGGCGGCGCATTGATCGTCGGCTCCCAAGGGATGCTGCGGGCCAACGAGCACAACGGCGGCATCTTCCTGTATCCGGAAGACAAGTTTGTCGGCGAGCCGAAGCGGGCCGAGACGTTTCCTGCCGCACAGGGCCACGAGCAGGATTGGCTGCAAGCGGCCCGCGGTGGTGTGCCGACGCTGTCGAACTTCAACAACACGGGCCCGTTCATCGAATTGCTGATGCTGGGCAACGTGGCAACTCAGTTTCCCGATGAACTGGAATACGACCCGCTCGAAGGCCGGATCGTCAATCATGCGGAAGCCGACGCCGTGGCGCATCCCGAGTACCGTCAAGGCTGGACTTTGTAACCCCCGCAAGGAGAAATATCATGGGAGAAACCACGAAACGCAACATCACGCGTCGCAGCGTCCTGAAAGGGCTGGCCTGGTCCGCCAGTGGCTTCCTGATCCTGAACGACGCTCGGTCCGCGCACAGCTACGCCGCCAACGACAAGCTGAACATCGCCTTGATCGGCGTCGGCGGTCGCGGCAAATGGTACGTGGACGTGATCCCCAGACAGGCCAACGTCGTGGCCTTTTGCGATGTCAACGAAAGCCGGGCGACGGCGGCCTATCGCGAGCATCCCGAAGTGCCCAAATTCCAAGATTTCCGCGAGATGCTTGACAAGCTGGACAAGCAGATCGACGGAGCCATCGTGGCCACGCCGGACCATACGCACGCCATCGCTGCCGTCACGGCGATGAAGGCCGGCAAGCATGCCTTCGTCGAAAAACCGCTGTGCGGCAGTATCCACGAGGCGCGCACGCTGCGGCAGGTGGCCCAGCAGCACAAGGTGGCGACGCAGATGGGCAACCAGGGCTCGTCGGGCGCTCAATTCCGCCGCGGTGTCGAGTTGATTCAGGACGGCGTCCTGGGCGAGGTCCGGGAAGTCTACATCTGGAACTCCGGCGGCGGCGCGGACAGAGAGGATCCGCCGCAGGGCGAGCAGGCGATCCCGCCGTATCTGAACTGGGATCTGTGGCTAGGCCCCGTCAAATCACGGCCCTTCCACGCCAGCTGGCTCGGTTGGTCGCAATGGCGAGAATTCGGCACCGGGCAGATCGGCATGTGGGCCTCGCACACCAGCTATCTGACGTTCCTGGCGTTGAACATCCTCTCGCTGTGGCACGCGGAACCGTCGGCACGACCGCGGATCAAAGTCCGCGCCGAGGTCTCCGGCATCAACCGCGTGTCGTTCCCGCGGTGGGAGAAAGTCGACTTTCAGATCCCTGCGCGAGGCGACCTGCCGCCGGTTACCATCCACTGGGTCAATGGCGGCGCGGCGCCGGGGTGGAAAGAGAAACTGGAGGAACTGGTCGGCGATCCGGCGGACTGGGATGCCCCGCAGGACGGACAAAGCCAGGAAGGAGACAAGAAGCAGAAATGGTCCGAGTTCGCCGGTGCGGTGCTGTTGGGCAGCCAGGGCCGTTTGCACTCGACCGGGCACAATTATACGATCGACCTGCTGCCGGCAAAGCAATTCGTGGACGTGGACGTCCGCGCTCCGAAACGCCTTACCAACTCGCATGGCATGCCCGAACCGGATTGGCTGCGAGTCGCCCGCGGCGACAACCATTGGACCGCTTGGTCCAGCTTCAGCAGCACCGGCCCGTACATGGAAATGCTGTTGTTGGCCAACGTCGCCACACAGTTCGACGAGGAATTGGAGTACGACCCGCTGGAGGGTAAGATCGTCAATCACGCGGAGGCCGACGCGTTGCTGCGCCGTCCCTATCGCGAGGGCTGGACGCTGTAGAGGCGAGGTGTGAAACACGTATGACGATCCATCGTATCTCGATTTCCCAACAGATCCGCGAGCGCCTGCTGGATCGCATCGCTTGCGGCCAGTTGCAGCCCGGGGACCGTGTGGTCGAGGCCCGGGTTGCCGAGGAGATGAGGGCCAGTTCGATTCCCGTTCGCGAGGCCATCCGCGAGTTGGTCGCGATGGGGGTGCTGCAATCGTCGCCGCATCGGGGCGCTTGGGTTCGCCAGGTCAGCCTGTCGGAAACGATGCAAGCGTTCCAAGTCCGTTCGGTATTGGAGCCGTTGGCCGTCGAACTGGCTGCGATGCAATTTGTTCGCCAATGCCGAACATTGCGCGGCGTGGTGCAACAGATCATCCAAGCCGCCAGGCAACGCGACTTTGCCAGTTACCAGCATCACAACCAGATCTTCCACCGCACGATTGTCGAGGCGGCGGGCAACGAGGTGCTGCTGCGGGTCTGGGATAGCCTGGCGTTCGAGGTCCGCACTCGGTTCACGATGGACTACCTGACGACCGTGGACCCGGTGGCCATCGCCCGCGAGCACGAACGGATTGTCGAAGCGTTGGACCGGGGCGCAGCGACCGAAGCCGCCGGGCTGTTGCGGTCGCACTCCAACGGCCTGGTGGAATACCTCCGCGATCAAGCGGCTGGCCCGCAACCGTCGTGCATCTCGGCGTGCAACCTGGCGATCGTCGCCGAATAGAACAATCCGAAGAGGCCCTGCCGGCCCTTGGGTCGACGGCGATCCGGGGCGGCTGGAGCCAACGTTTTTCCGTGAAAATCCCCGTTACGTTCCAATAACCACCTGACAACCAGGGAGTTTTTGCCATGAGAATTCGACACCATATTACCGTGTGGCTGGCCTGCGTGACGCTGTGTGCGCTGACGGGGTCCGCGGGGGCGCAGGTCCATCCGCATCACGCTGCCCAGATTCGCAAGGGGGCGCAAGCGGTCAAGGCCCGCGTCGCGCCCCGGCAGCCCCGCACGGTACTGATCTGGAATACGCCGCCGCACCTGATGGACAAGGATCCGCACAAGGGCTATTGCATCCCCTACGGCGAGGAAGGCATGAAGGCCCTTGGCGAGGAAAGCAAGGCTTTCCAGCCGGTCGTCAGCGACGACTTGGCGATGTACGCGCCCGAGAACCTCAAGCAGTTCGACGCGATTGTGCTGAACAACGCTTCCGGCCCGTGGATCACCCCGACGGCCGAAGACTTGGCCAAGGCACCGCTGAAGAAGTTGGGCGGCGACGTCGAAGCGGTCGAGGCGGCGCTCCGCAAGAGCTTTCTGGACTACGTCGAGAACGGCGGCGGAGTCGTGTGCCTGCACTACGCCATCGCCGCCAACCGGCATTGGCCGGAATTCAAAGAGCTGTTCGGCGCCACATTCACAGGGCATCCTTGGACCGAGGAGGTGGGCGTGACGGTGGAGGAGCCGGATCATCCGCTGGTGGCTGCTTTTGGCGGCCAGGACTTTCGCATCACCGACGAGATCTACGCCTACGGCCCTCCTTACGACCGCTCGAAACTGCGCGTGCTGATGTCGCTTGATCCTGCCACCACGAACATGGGCGTCCGCTGGCTGAATCGCCAACAGGACGATTTCGCGTTGACATGGGTCAAGTCCTACGGCAAAGGCCGGATCTTCAACACCTCGTTCGGCCACATGGCCAACTTGTATTCGAATCCGCAGACGCTGCAGTTCTATCTGGATGCGATCCAGTTCGCCACCGGCGACATCGAGGCTCCGATGGCCCCGCGCGACAGCCGGCCCCTACGCACCAACGTGCCCGGCACGCAACCCGCGCCGGGGTTGGAGGAAGGGTTCCTGGCGCTGTTCGACGGCCAGAGTCTGGACGGCTGGCAGGGCGATCGCACGATCTGGTCCGTGCAAGACGGCGCGATCACCGGCCAGACCACCGCCGATACGGGACTGCAGGAGAACAACTTTCTGATCTGGAAAGATCAAGTCGAGAATTTCGAATTGCGGCTCAAGTTCCGCTTGGAAAACGGCAACTCGGGTATCTACTATCGAGTCAAAAAGCGGCCGGCGAACCAGACTCAAGGCGACCCGTTGGTAGGCATGCAAGCCGACTTTGACGCCTCGGGCCGCTGGACCGGCGTGATTATGGAGTACCTGTTGCGCGGCGTGTTGGCCGAACGGGGCGAGAAAGTGGTGATCGACGAGGCGGGCAAACGGCAGGTGGTCGAATCGCTCGGCGATCCGGCAGAGTTGCTCCGCGTCGTCAAGCCGCGGGAGTGGAACGACTATACCGTGATTGCCAAAGGCGGTAGCATGGTGTTGAAAATCAACGATGTCACGATGTGCGAGTTGGAGGACCGCGATCCCCAACGCTTGGTTCACGGCTGGCTGGCATTGCAGGTCCACGTCGGACCTCCGATGCGGGTACAGTTCAAGGACATTTCCCTGCGCAGGCTATGAAAACTCGACTCACACAGAAGCGGATTTTCGACCCTCCGGCCCCCGTGGCTTGCGTGATCTCATGATCGAATTGACCGACTTTGGCAAAGACTACGGCGATTTTACGGCCGTCGAGCGTTTGAACTTGAAGATCGCCGCCGGCGAGATGTTCGGGTTCATCGGCCCCAACGGCGCCGGCAAGAGCACGACGATGCGGTTCTTGGCGACGCTATTAAAAGCGACCCGCGGCGAGGGGACAGTCAACGGCCACAGCGTGACGCGGGACCCGATGGGCGTGCGGCAGAGCGTCGGCTACATGCCGGACAACTTTGGCGTCTACGACGGGATGCGGGTCTGGGAGTTCTTGGACTTCTTTGCCGTCGCCTACCGGATTCCTCGCGTTCAACGGAAACAGGTGATCTCGGACGTGCTGGAGTTGTTGGACCTGACGCACAAGCGCGACGATTACGTCAACGGACTGTCGCGGGGCATGAAACAGCGGCTATGCCTGGCCAAAACGCTGGTTCACGATCCGCCGGTGCTGATCTTGGACGAGCCGTCCAGCGGATTGGACCCGCGGGCGCGAATCGAAGTCAAAGCGTTGCTGAAAGAGTTGCGGCGGATGGGCAAGACGATTCTGATCTCCAGCCACATCCTGACCGAGCTGGCCGATTGTTGCACATCGATCGGGATCATCGAGCGCGGCCAGTTGCTGATGCATGGCCCGATCGACGAAGTATATCGGCGGATTCGCGGCGACCGCTTGGTCGAAGTCAAGTTCGCCGACGGGACGGATGCCGGCCTGTCCCTGATCCGCAGTTCCCCTCACGTGAGGAATGTCCAAGTCAACAACAGCACGGTGACACTCGAAATGGTGACCGACGATCGAGGCGTCGCCGAATTGCTGCGGCAACTAGTTGCCCAGGGCGTCGGCATCCGCAGCTTTGCCGAAAAGGAACCGACGCTGGAGGACGTGTTTATGCTGGTCACCAAGGGATTGGTGAGTTAGCATCGTTCGAGAGACAAGTGTCCGGTATGGCGTGAGCGGCAAGGCGCTAGCCGCCGGTGAAGACCAGCCACGCTTTCCCGCAAAAAAACCGCGGCTAGCGCCTTGCGGCTCACCATGTCCGGGCGCAAAGTAAGTGGCATTGGGCTAGAATTCCGCTCAGTAATTTCTCGAATGACGCCTAAACAGACACGAACGGCCATCCCTGCCTCACGCATCAAGGAGAAGAACGATGATTCGCAAGCTGGTCGGATGTTGGATTGTGTCGTTCGTCGCGATGGGCGCGGCGGGAGGCGAGACGTGGCCTGAGTTTCGCGGGCCGACGGGGGACGGTCATGCGGCCAACCGTGGGCTGCCGGTGACGTGGAGCGAAACCGAAAACGTCGCTTGGAAGACGGCGATCCCCGGCTTCGGTTGGTCCTCGCCGGTGATCTGGCAAGGCCAGATCTGGCTCACCACCGCCACGCCCGACGGCACCGAGATGTTCGCCGTCTGCGTGGATCGCGAGACCGGAAAGATCGTTCATCACATCAAAGTCTTCGACACGCCCAACCCGGAGAACATCGGCGTGGTGAACAGCTATGCGTCGCCCACGCCCGCCGTGGAAGCGGGCCGCGTCTATGTCCACTTCGGAACGTACGGCACGGCCTGCCTGGACACGGCAACGGGCAGAATCCTCTGGACGCGCCGCGACTTGAATTGCGATCATCACGAGGGCCCCGGTTCGTCGCCGATCTTGTTCGAGAACCTGTTCCTGGTCCACGTCGACGGACGCGATGTCCAGTACGTCATCGCCTTGGACAAGCACACGGGCCAGACCGTCTGGAAGACCGATCGCTCGGTCGATTACAGCTCGTTCCACTTCAACCTCAAGAAGGCGTTCTGCACGCCGCAAGTGATCGAATTCGGCGGCCGGTTGCAGCTGATCAGCCCCGGTTCGATGGCCACGATGGCTTACGATCCGCGGACGGGAGAAGAGTTGTGGAAAGTCCGTTATCGCGGCTGGTCGATGGTGACGCGGCCGCTGTTTGGCCACGGCCTGGTGTATTTCATTAACGACTACGAGCGGCCGGAATTATGGGCCGTGCGGCCGGATGGCCAAGGCGATGTCACGGACACTCATGTCGCGTGGACCATCCGCCGCGGCATGCCTGGCCAGCCCTCGTTCCTGTTGATCGGCGACTTGCTGTACCTGGTCAACAACGAGGGAATCACCTATGCGGTCGACGCCCGCACCGGCGCCGAGATCTGGCGGGCCAGGATCGACGGCAGCTATTCCGCCTCGCTGCTTTACGCCGACGGACGAATCTACTGCTTCAACCGCGATTCGGTGGCGACCGTCATCGCGCCCGGCCGCGAATTCAAAGTGCTGGCAGTGAACCGCCTGGACGGAGCCCAGATGATGGCCTCGCCCGCCGTGGCCGGCCAGGCATTGTTCCTGCGGAGCCGCTCGCATCTGTATCGAATCACGGCTGACGCACAATCAGCGCATCGGCCACCTCCAGGGCAAAGCTCACCACCGTCCGCCCTTCGACTTGCGAAACCTTAACCGGTCCGCCGCCGGCCAGCGAGATCTTTTCGGCGGGCAGGTTGATTTGCAGCATGACCTGCAACTCGGGAACCGATTTGCCGCTCCAGTTTACCAGCGGTATCACGGTTCCTTGTGGGGCTTCGATGATGGTCGTCTCGACCAGGCCCTCGCTGCATTCCACGGGACGTGGCAGATCCTTGGTGGGCAAGCCGATCAGGGCCGCCGCGGGGAGATCGAATTCGGTGGGCAAAAAGTGGCACATGGCGTCGTCCGTCGAACCGCGGTCCACGGGGCGTAGGGGGATCGCCGGCTGGTAGTAGGTCAGGCCCGGCAGGAAGCCGCAGTAGATCGTCCGCCCGCTGCCGGCCGCGCCCGTGGCGACCGCAGGCGAACCGTCGCGAAAGGTTGCTTCGGCCGTGGCGCCTTGCAGCGTCACGCGGCTGCGGACGCCGAACACGGGCATCGCAAGCCGTTGCTCCGCCCGCGGCCATGTCACCGTGTCGATCGGTTTGACGAACGGCAGATCCTGCTTTTCGTATTGAATCTGAAGTCCGGGCGCATCCAGCGCCGTTAGGTCCACACCGAGCAGCTCGCGCAACACCGTGTTGGGCCGGTCCAATTCGTCATACATCCCTGCCCCGGCGGTGGCGAACAGCGTCCCACCGCGCCGCACCCAATCCGCGATTCTTTTCGCCGCCGTCGCGCTCACGTGCCGGTCGGTCAGGTAGAGCACCTTGTACGCGGACAAGGTGCCGTCCAGCGCGTCTTGCTCGACGACGAAATCCAAGGGGACCTGCTGGTGCCGAATGGCGGCATACAGCGTGCGTTTGCCGGCTCCGAACGATCCCCGACTGTCGTGCCAGATATCGCCGGTTTCGCTGAACCACAGCGCCGCCTGACCCGGCCGCAGTTGGCCGTCCTGAACGAGGTCCTCGAACAAACCCAGTTCCCGGAAGCTGCGGAGCACGGTGGCGTACATCTCGTTGCTGGAAACATGATTCTCGGTATACGCCGCTTGGACCGGGCGGAACTCAAACAAATTGACGATCTTCATGCCGTGGCCCAGCGCACCGTAAAACAGTCTGCGCCAAGTGTTCGGCGTGTTGCCCGGCCAATGCGGCATGACATAGTACATGATCTTGCGGTCCGGCTTGCCCCGCAGCGCTGCGCGGAACAGGTCCAGATTGATGTGGTTGATCTGCGGCGAGGCGACGGGGACTTGGAAGATGTAATCCTCGCTCCAGGGCAACGTCATGCCGTCCTGGCGAAAGCAGGTAACCCACTTGTAGGTTTCGCCCAGGAACGAATGCTCGACGGGATAATGCGGCGAGTAATTTGCGCCGATGTGCGCATGGGGCAAGTGTCGGCGAAGGATGTCCGTGCGCTGCTTGATGGCTTGAATCCCGTAATGATACAGGTAGCGTTGGGACCAGTAGTACACGCCGGGATCGGAGGCTTTTCGCTGCGGGTCGGGATCGTAGCAGATCTTGCTCCAGTCGCCGTTCGCCGCCGGCAAGATAGCTGCCGGGACGACGCCTTGGCTGCGCAGCCAGTTGCGAAAGCCCTCGGCGGCGCTGTCGCCCTGCGGCTGGGGCAAGCTGATTTCGTCGCCCAGGCTGACGATCGCGATCTGCTGGGCGCGATCGCCTTGTTGGCGGCAGTATTCGTCGAGTTGCTCCGTGGGGACGCCGCGAACGTCGAGATATCCCCGCGGCGCGCCCCCCGCGCCCGCCGCTTCGTTCGTGTCTGTCAGCGCAAACATCGCTTTGAATTCCCGCACGCCCGCGTCGTATTGGGGATTGAGCCCCAGGTCGAACGTATAGCCGTAAATCGGGGTCCGAGTCGGCGTCTTGCCGTACGCCGGTTGCCGCTTGAGGTAGTCGAGCAGACCAAACAGTACCTGTTCGCGATGCCGCAACTGGCGCGAGTACCGCGTGTCGGCGTGAAAGGCCAGTGGCAGATCGCCAATCGGTCCGCTGAACTGGTTGATCTCTTCGATCCGGCCGTTGGCGGCCCGGACGCCGAAACGGATTTTGACGTTCGCCGCCGGACTCACGTTCAATCCCCACTGACCGTCGTTCAGCGAATCGAGCAGCCCGCCGACGTCAACCCAGTCGGTGCTGTTGCCGGGCGCCAATTCGATCGGTTCCAGCGGCTTCCAGTTCCGCAGATGGACCCAGTACGGCGAGTGCTGTTGGCAAGTGCCTCCGGGGAACTTGTGGCCGGTTACTTGGACTTGGCTGCCCGAGGCGTTGCTCACCTGCAGGAACACGTCGCCGGCTTGGGTCAGCATCCCGTCCAGCGGCAGGTAGCTTTCCTTGTCGATCCGCATCCGCACTTGCTCGACATCGGTCGTGAGCATGACCAGATCCACGTTGCGTTTGGCGGCGGGTTCCGGCTGTTTGTCGGCCACCAGCGTGATGCTTGCCGGGCCAGGCTGCAAATCGGCCCAGGCATCTTGCCCTTCCCAAACGACATTCTCCGACGCGCCCCAATCCCAGGCGAGTTCCGTCTTCAGCTTTTGAGAGAACGGCCAAATCTTCAGATTCTTGCGAGCCCCGTACAGACGATCCAGGACGATGCGGCCGTGCTGTTCGATCACGACGCGGAATTGCGTCTCGAAGCGATAGGCGGCCTCGTATCGCACGAGCGCCAGGTAGCGGCCAGCAGCCGGGATCTGGACGTGGATCACCGCCTCGCTCCGCTCGCCTTGTTCGGGAGCGCCCAGGAAAGCCTTGCGGCTCAAGAACGTATTGGCAAACGTGGCCGCGTAGTAGTTCTCGCCCCAGCGTTTGGCCTGCCAGCCCGGCGAGCGGATTTGGAACTCCTCGGCTTCGCAGATGATCAAGCCGTCCGGCTGCGCCGCAATGGCCCCCCGCGCTTTGCCGTAAGCCTGAGCCGCTGCGACGGGATCGATTTCGGCGCCCGCGGCAGTGGAGGCAAGAAACGCCATCGCCGCCAACAACAGGCAAAACGGATTCAAGCAGGTCTTCATGAAGACAGTCCTTTTCTGACGGTTGATCCAACGCCGACACTTGGCTCGATTATCACACGAGCACCGCCGTTTTCAAGCAACCGCTGGTATTCCTCGCATCCCTGAGCAAGTCTTGCATTGCCTTCCATGTATCCTAAGCTTCCTATATTGACGCCTTTCGTTGTTGTGGTGGAGCATCACGTGGAGAATTTCGATGCCAAGAAGAATTCTGAAGTTTGGTTTCTGTTTCGTACCGTTCGTAGCAGTAATCTGCTATCTGGGGGGATGTGCGAAAAAGACGCCTGATCTGGTGGCTTATACCTCCACCGCCAGGCAGAGCGACGAGATGCCAAATATCGTCCTGATCATGGCACATCAGCTTGGTTATGGCGATGTTGGTTGTTACGGCCAGGAACTGATTTCGACGCCGAACATCGATCGTTTGGCCGAGGAGGGGTGTCGGTTCACTCATGCTTATGCGGGCGGGGATTCCGCCGAGGCGACGATGTGGACCCTGATGACAGGCCGCTACACCGCGCACGCCGTTCAGGACGGCAAGCTGTCGTTCAAGCTGAGCCCCGATCAGAGAACGATAGCAGAGGTGATGCGCATGACCGAATATGCGACGGGTTTTGTGGGCTGCTGGAACTTGGGCAGCGACGAGGAAGCCACGACGCCCAGTGCGCACGGGTTTGACGAATGGTCGGGGCTGTTGACGCCTGCGTCGTTCGAGACCTGCTACCCGGCAACGATTTGGAGCAACGGTGAACAGGTTTCGCTGGCGGAGAACGCTGCGGGAAATCGGGGGCTCGGCTTGACGGACGCGCTGATGCAGGAAGCGATGGCATTTCTCGAGCGGCATACCTCGGGGAAACCCTTCCTGCTGGTGCTGTCGTACCCGTTGCCGGGTTCGGATTTGCCGCTGGCCGGGTCCGGAGCGTATGCCCATCAAGGCTGGACGGCCGCGCAAGAAGCGTATGCCGAACGGATTGCCCGCTTGGACGGCGAGGTCGGCAAGTTGGTCGAGCAGTTGGAAAAGCTGGGGTTGACGCAACGCACGGCCGTGTTCTTGACCAGCGACGGCGCGGCCCAGCACGAAGGAACCGAGTTGGATGTCTTCGACAGCTACGGGGGATTGAGGACGGCGGGAGGCGACATGTACGAAGGCCGCCTGCGGGTTCCGCTAGTCGTCAAATGGCCGGCGGAGGTACGTTCCGGTTTGGAGACCGATTTTGCGGTCAGCCCTTGGGACATGATGGCCACCTTTTCGGACATGGGCGGCGCGGTTCTTCCCGCCGGTTCGACCAGCGGTGTTACGTACGTTCCTGCGCTGTTGGGAGATCCCACGCAGCGGCGCAGCATGATGTACTGGGAAACACGCGACGGCGGCTTTGGCCAAGGCGTACGGATCGGCGACTGGAAGGCCGTGCGGCCCTGCGGCAAGATGGATATCGACGCGGTCGAACTGTACAACCTGATCGAGGATCCTGGCGAGATCAACAACCAAGCCAAGGAGCATCCGGAGATCCTGTCGCGATTCATCCGAAGTTGACAGCATTGCTGGCACATGGCAAGAACACGTGGCCCGGTCTTTCCCAGAGCAGATCTGCGTCTCGGCGAGACGCGGCCACGGGATTTGCGAAACACGGGGTAGGTCGAGTCGGGATTTCGTGTTATCATCGGCCCTGCCGGTGACTTTGAACCCCAAGGCGAGCGGCCAGCGAGAACGTGCCTGGCGGACGAAACCGTTTCTGCCGCTCGCCCAAGACACGGATCGTCGATGAAGAATTTCGCGCGCGTCCTCGCCCTGGCCTTGCGTTACCGCCTCACGCTGGTGGGATTGTTTCTCTGTTCCCTCCTGGTTGCCATATTCTGGGGAGGAAATATCGGAGGGGTTTATCCGATCGTCGAGGTGGCGATCCGCGGCAAGCCGTTGCAGACTTGGGCGGCCGACGAGATCGCCCAGGCGGAAACCAAATCAGCGGAGTTGCGCGGCGAAATCGAGCGTCTGGAGCAGGCGATTGCGGCCGCCCCTGGCTCGGCGACGGATGCGATGAAACGGGAGTTGGACCTCCTGCAGCGGCGATTGCAGGCCGAACAGACCGCCCTGGCCACCGCGGGCCACTTGAAACCGTACATCGATCGGTACCTGCCGTCCGACCCGTTCCGGACCATCGTCTGGATCGTGGTGGCGCTGATGGCCGCCACGGCCATCAAGGACTTCTTCATCTTTGCCAACCACATGCTGGTCGAACGCGCCGTGCAAATGGTGGCGTTCGATCTCCGCAAACAGCTGTACTATCATCTGCTGAGGATGGACTTGGGCGAATTCGGCGAACAGCGGACCGGAACGATCATGAGCCGCTTCAACGTCGACCTGGGCTATCTGGCAGGCGGTTTGCGCTGCCTGCTGGGCCGCGCTGTCTTGGAGCCGTTAAAGGGGTTGGCGTGCCTGCTGGGCGCGGGCATTGTCTGCTGGCGGCTGCTGTTGTTCTCGTTGCTGCTGGCGCCGCTGGCCGGATTTCTGATCCGCACGCTGGCACGCTCCATCAAGCGGGCTAATCGCCGGGCGATGGAGGAGAACGCCCAGCTGATGGGAGTCCTCTCGGAAGCCTTCAGCGGCATGCAGACGGTCAAAGCGTTTACGATGGAAAAATACGAGCGCAGCCGCTTTCACAAGGTCTCCAAAGCCTGTCTGCGGAAGGCCATGAAGATCGCGTTCTACAATTCGCTGTCGAAGCCGGCGACAGAAGTCCTGGGACTGGGGATGGTGTTCATCGCCCTGATCGCCGGCGCGTACCTGGTGCTGAACCAGGAGACGCATATCCTGGGTATCCGGATGTGCGATCGGCCTTTGAGTATCCCGGCGCTGCTGCTCTTCTACGGCTTGCTGATCGGCGCCAGCGATCCGGCGCGGAAGTTGTCCGACGTGCTGAACGGCATCCAAGCCGGCGTGGCCGCCGCCGACCGCATTTTTCCGTTGTTGGATCGGCAACCGAAGATCAAGGATCCGGAGAATCCTCGCACGGCGCCCCGGCCTCATGCCCGCCTGGTGTTTGAAGGCGTCGATTTTCACTACACGCCGGATCAGCCCGTGTTGCGCGACATCGACTTGACGATCGCGTTCGGCGAAACGCTGTGCATCGTGGGGCCCAACGGCTGTGGCAAGACCTCTTTGATCAACCTGTTGCCGCGGTTTCACGATCCGGCCCGTGGGATCGTCCGCCTGGATGACGTGGATCTGCGAGAGCTGCGTTTGCGCGAACTGCGGCGACTGGTCGGCATGGTCACGCAGCAAACCGTGCTGTTCGACGATACGGTCTATCACAACATCCGCTACGGCTCGCCTCAAGCCGACCGCGACGAGGTCATCGCCGCCTCCCGGCGGGCACACGCTCACCGGTTTATCGAGGAGAAACTGGAGCGTGGTTACGACACCGTGGTCGGTCCCGGCGGCAATCGGTTGTCCGGGGGCCAGCGGCAGCGGATCGCCCTAGCCCGGGCCATCCTCCGCGATCCCGACATCCTGATCCTGGACGAAGCGACCAGCCAGATCGACATCGAGAGCGAACAGCAGATCCATCAGGCACTGGAAGAGTTTGTCCAGGGCCGCACCGCGATCATCATCACGCACCGTCTGGCGACGCTGGATTTGGCCGACCGCATCCTGGTGATGGATGCCGGCAGGATCGTCGATCTCGGCACCCACGACGAACTCGTTCACCGCTGCGAACTGTACCGCCGGCTGTACGATATTCAGCTGCGTCAGACAGCTTAACTCGGATGATTCACGACCTTGCGGCCTGCCGCCGCAACTCTTGTTGTGGCGTTGGGATCCGGGGACGTTCTGGCGAATCCCGTGGCTACGCCGCGAAATACTCGACCGCGTTTTGAAACAGCCGCAAGCCGTCGCCGGGGCCGGCGTCAGGCCGCCGCGTCCATTGCGGATGGTGCGTCGGATCGATATTCCGTTCCGGGTGCGGCATCAGGCCCAGCACGCGGCCCGTCTCGTCGCAAAGGCCCGCCACGTTGGCCTGCGATCCGTTGGGGTTCGCAGGAAATGCGACCTCCGGCAAACCCGTGGGGCTGACGTAACGCAGCACCAACTGACCGGCTCGACTCAAACGATCCAGTTCCGCCTGGTTACGGGCCGCGAATTTCCCCTCGGCGTGCGCGACCGGCAGTTCCATCTTGTCGACGCCTCGTAAGAACACACACTTGTCGCCTTCGGCCGCCAGGTGAACCCAACGGTCTTCGTAGCGGCCCGAGTCGTTCTGACACAGCGTGGCCGGTGTTCCCTGCGCGTCGTCCGCCAGCAGCACGCCGGATTTGATCAGCACCTGAAATCCGTTGCAGATGCCCAGGATCAGCTTGCCCGCGGCCTTGAACTCGGTCATCGCGTCCCGCAAGTGGTGCTGGAACAGGTTCCCCAGAATCCGTCCAGCGGCCACGTCGTCGCCATAGCTAAAACCGCCCGGCACGCACAGGATCTGATAGTCCTGCGCCAGTTGCGGATTATCCAGCAGCCGATTGACGTGCCAGACGTCGGCCATCCCGCCGGCCTGCGCAAAAGCATAAGCGGTTTCCTGGTCGCAGTTCGTTCCCGGGGCCCGCAGCACCAACACTCGTGGTTTGACCATCGATATCCTCACCAGCGCAGCGGCGTTTGCCACGCTTCCTTCAAGTCCGCAAGTTCCACATCAATCACCAGCCCGCCGGCCACATCGGTCCCGGCAATCCGCAGCCGGGTATCGGAACGTACCTCGCCCACCACCGCACAGGGTAGGCCGTCCAGTGCCTGCTCGAATCGCGGGCCATTCTCCGGCGACACTTCACACAAAAATCGCGTATTCGATTCCGAAAACAACAGGCAGACGTCCCGTTCGGCTCCCGCCATGTCGCCCAGGTCCTGCGGTACGTCGCGCAACTGCAGCGAGATGCCCAGTTCACCCGCAAAGGCCATCTCGGCGGCAGCGGCTGCCAAGCCGCCTTCGCTCAAATCGTGACAGGCCCGCACCCAACCGGCTGAAATCGCCGCGTGCAGTGCGGCAAACGTCCGCTTGGCCGCCATCGCATCCACCGAGGGCACCCGGCCGCCGGTCAACCCCTCGACCAGGCTCAAGTGCGATCCGCCCAGTTCGGCCTTTGTCATCCCGACCAGGTAGAGCCGATTGCCCACCTCCTTGGCGTCCATCGTGACGCAGCGGCCCACATCGTCCACCTGGCCCAGCGCGCTGATCAACAGCGACGGCGGAATCGAAATCGTTCGCTTGACGCCGTCCGCGTCCGCATAACTGAACTCGTTGTTCAAACTGTCCTTGCCGCTGATGAAGGGCGTCTGCAACACCACCGCCAAGTCGTAGCAAGCCAGCGCGGCCCGGACCAGCGAACCGAGGGTTTCCGGCCGATCGGTGTAGCCCCAGCAGAAGTTATCCAGGATCGCGATTCGCCGCGGGTCGGCGCCGACCGCAACGCAGTTCCGAATCGCTTCGTCGATGGCACTCGCCGCCATGTGATAGGTGTCAAAATCGCCGTACCGCGGGTTCATCCCACAGGCGACGACCAGTCCGCGCCGCGATCCCAAGATCGGCCGCAGGACCGCCGCGTCGCCGGGGCCGTCGTTCCGGACGCCCACCAGCGGCTTGATCGCGCTGCCGGCCTGGACCTCGTGATCGTATTGCCGAATCACCCATTCTTTGCTGGCCACGTTCAGCGAGCCGAGGATCCGGCACAACGTGCCCGTCCAGTCGCCAATGGCCGCTCCGGCGGCCGTCGGCTGCCACGGTCCGTCGCCGTTCGCCAGCGGCTGGACCAGTGGCGGTTCGTACACGGCGTCGCGGACGACCGGAGGACGGCCGTTGTGCAGAAAACCCATCGGCATCTCGCCCACGACGTGCCCGTCGTACTTCAGTTCCAGCATGCCCGTGGGCACGAACTGGCCGATGATCGTCGCCTCGACGTCCTCCGACGCGCACAAGGCGACGAACTCCGGCCACTGCTCGTCCGAGACCGACAGCACCATGCGCTCTTGCGCTTCGGAGATCCAAATCTCCGTGTACGACAAGCCCTCGTACTTGAGCGGCGCCTTGTCCAGCCAGACTTCCGCCCCGATATGCTCGCCCATCTCCCCCACGGCGCTGGAAAATCCGCCTGCTCCGCAATCGGTCACGGCGTGGTACAAGCCCCGTTCGCGGGCCGCCAGCAACACGTCCATCAGCATCTTTTCGGTGATCGCATTGCCGATCTGCACGGCGCCGCCCGAGACGGTTTCGCTCTCGCTGGTCAGTTCCGCCGAGCTGAAGGTGGCCCCGTGAATGCCGTCTCGGCCGGTCCGCCCGCCGATCGCCACGATCCAATCGCCGGCTCGCGGCTCCTTGAAGCTCTTGTCACAGGGCAAGATCCCGACCGTGCCGCAGTAAACCAGCGGATTACCCAAGTAGCGCGGGTCAAAATAGACCGCGCCGTTGACCGTCGGGATCCCCATGCGATTGCCGTAATCGCGCACGCCTGACACGACGCCTTTCATGACGCGCCGCGGGTGCAACACGCCCGGCGGCAAGTCCTCGGGCCGCGTGGTCGGCGGAGCAAAACAGAATACGTCCGTATTGCAAACGGGTTTGGCGCCCATGCCCGTGCCCAGCGGATCGCGGATCACGCCGCCGATCCCCGTGTTGGCCCCGCCGTACGGTTCCAGTGCCGACGGGTGATTATGCGTTTCGACTTTGAACACCGCGTTGTACCGATCGTCGAACCGCACGACGCCCGCATTGTCCTTGAACACGCTGACGCACCAGTCGTCCGCACCCAAATCGGCGCGAATCTGCTGCGTGGCGGCGAAGATCGTCTCCTTCAGCATGTTGTCAAACCATCGTGGGCCGTCGGGATCGCGATAGGCGATTCGCCCGGCCAGCGTCTTGTGGCTGCAATGCTCGCTCCACGTCTGGGCGACCGACTCCAGTTCGATGTCCGTCGGGTCGCGGTCCAATCGGTGAAAGTACGCCTGGATCGTCTCCATTTCGACGCGGGTCAAGTACAATTGCCGGCTGCGGCTCAGCTGTTCCAGCGCCGGGCCGTCCAGCTCGCGAATCGGCACCGTCACGCGGCGAAATTGATAGGGGGCGCCGACGTGTAGCTGGTCCAACTGCAGCGGTCCGACAACGAATTGCTCGATCGAGTCATTGGCCAGGAGCTTGGAACAGAGCGTCCGAACCTGGGCATCGTCGAGTCCTTCGATCCAGTACTTGCGAAACGTCCGCGCTTCGTCCGCTCGCAGATCAAAGTCGGCAATCGCCTGTTGCGCGCTGGTTGCCACCGGATCCATCACGCCCGGTTTGGGCAACACATGAACGGCGCAGGCCCCAGGATCCGCGTCCTGCGGCGGTTGCGCGAGCATCGGATCGCCCACGCGGGCCACCGTCGTCCGCTCGACAATCGGGTCCGACAGCAGTTCCCGGGCCAACCGTTCCACCTGCTCGCGAGTCAACTCGCCTTGCAGCAAGTAACCATGCGCGGCATGAATGGTCAGGTGGTCGCCCAGTCCTAGATCGGCGGCATCGGCGGCTGCTCGCCGGCCCGCCAAGTCCGGCCGTCCGACGGCCGGATAGATGTCAACTTGCCAAAGTGTCACGGTTGTGCTTTCCCACGTAGGCTCGAAAAAAAAAGAGGGCAGGATTGGCGTGTTCAGTTTATGTCATAAAGGTCGTGAAATTGTATCGACCAAGTGTGGGCCGCTCGATGCACGTTCTTCGCTGCCTCCTTCGATGATGAACATTCGTGGAACAAAAACGGGATCGCATCCGTTGGTATTGACATCTACAAACGGAACCCCCCCGTCCTGCTCCCTTTTCTCTCAGCCATGGTTTAACTTGCCAAAGTATCGCGGTTGCGTTTTCCCACATCCAGAAGCCGCCCAAGTTCGGCGGAATCGTTTCCTTCTAGCGCAAGGCGGAAGGCCGACAGCACTTTCTCAAACTTGGCCAGCGACTGCAAGACGTGGCAGCGATTCTCGGCGAAAATTTGCCGCCATAATTCCACGTCGCCCGAGGCCACTCGGGTGGTATCCCGCCAGCCCGTGGCCGCCAAGACCAGGTCCCGGGGATCGACGCACGCCGCCAACGCAGAAGCCAGTAGATGCGGCAGATGACTGATTTCCGCCACCGCCCGATCGTGCTCGTCGGGCGCCATCCGCAAGACGCGAGCGCCCAGCAACCGCCAGAACTCCTCCAGTTCCGCCACCCGCGTTTCCGGCGAGCTGGCCGTCGGCGTGACCACGGTAACACAACCTTCGAACAGGTTCGGATCGGCAAATTCCGGTCCGCTCTTCTCGCTGCCCGCCATGGGGTGGCTGCCGACAAACGTGCCGTGCCCGTCCGCCGACGTCTCCAGCGACCGGCAGATATTGCCTTTGGTGCTGCCCGCATCGGTGATCAGCGCACTGGGGCGGCAGGTGAGGCGGACCTGTCGGACATGATCCACCACAAGCCCGACCGGCGTGCATACCACGATCAAATCCGCATCCGCGACGCCACGGCGGACATCCGACGTGGCCCACGATACGGCTCCGATCTCCTCCGCAATCCGCAGCCGGCTGGCGGTTCGGCCGATCCCCACCACGGTCCGCGCCAGCGCACGCTGCCGCAGGGTCAAGCCGATCGACCCGCCGATCAAACCCACGCCGATAATCGCGACCGTGTCCAGCTGCTTCATCTTGGAGTGCGACGAATGGTCGCCGCTTTCGTATTCTGCCTCGAATGGTGGCCGTCCCGAATTATAGTCGTCACGCTCCGTCACCGTGACGTCATCACGGCAGCGTCTGTTGACCACATGGAAAATCTCGCCGTTATGGATTCGCCGATCCAGCACCGCTCCGGTGCGCATTCCGCGCCGCCTGGTACACCTCGTCCAGCGGCACGTTCCGTTCGCCGGCAATTCGCCGGCAATCTTCGTATTCCGGCGAGAACCAACACGCGCCGTCCGGTCGCGTCGCCAGTTTGCCCGCGACCGGTCCCCAAGGCGTCTCGACGCGGCACGCCTCGCGCCGCAATGTGTGGCGGTCGGCCGCCCAACGGCGGATGCCCAACGTCCCCGTCTCGCGGAACAGGATGTCCTCCAGCCGCGGCACGTCGTCTGTCCGACAAATCACGCTCAACATAACCGCCGGCCGGTTCTTCTTCATCTGAATCGCCGTGGTATAGACGTCCAACGCCCCTGCGTCCATCAGCCGAGCGGCCGCGTACCCGATCACTTCGCCCGTAACGTCGTCCAGGTTCGTCTCCAGCATCCAAACCTGGTCCGCTTCGACCGCTTCTTCGCTTTGACCGACCATCAGTCGCAACAGGTTGGCTTGCGTCTCCAGATCTCTCGTGCCTGCGCCATAGCCGATACGTTCGATCCGCATAGCCGGCAGCGCCCCGAAACAATTCGCCACCGTCGCGACAATGGCCGCCCCCGTGGGCGTCGTCAATTCGGCTTGCACCGTCGACGGCGCGATCGGAATGCCCTGCAACAACTCGGCCGTCGCCGGCGCCGGAACGCTGACCCGTCCATGAGCGATCTGGATGAAGCCGCCGCCCGTGGGCACGGCCGAGCACACCAGGGACTGGATGCCCAGCAAATCCAAGCCAATCGCGCTGCCGACGATGTCGGCGATCGAATCGACGGCGCCGACTTCGTGAAAATGGACCTTTTGGATCGTCGTCCCGTGAACTTTCGCTTCGGCTTCTCCCAATCGCGTGAAAATCCGCTTGGCCAGGTCCTGCTGTGCCGCCGACAAACGGCTGGCGTCGATCATGTCCGTGATGTGATGCAGATGCCGATGCTTCTGTTCCGGCTCGTGAAGCACATCTACCTTCAGGGCCCGAAAGCCCTTTTTCTTGACCTCGCGAGCCTCCAGGCGACAGCTGGGCAACCCCAGCGAATCGATTCCGGCCTGGATCGACGCCAAATCCGCCCCCGCGTCGACCAACGCCCCCAGCAGCATGTCGCCGCTGACGCCGCTGCCACAATCCAAGTACGCGATTTTCATCCGTATTCAACCTCACGCGGCCCAGCGGCCGTCAGCAAGATACCAGCGTATCTCCGGGACAAAAGTCCTAAGCTTACTGTTACCGCCGCCTGTCGCCAAGCGGAGGCGGCGCGTGCCTCTTCGCTGGCGGAGCGATTTGACGTATACTAAGGGCGTCGATCTGTATCGAGGCTGTGAATAAACTGGGACAGGCTGCTCGCGACCAGCGACATTTCCCCTGTTTTGCGGCACTAGGTCGGAGCCCGTACTATTCTTTCATAGCCTCGTCTGGTGAAACGCCTTCAAAACCGGGAACCTGCTTGATGTCCACCGCCACCATGCCCAGACAGGAACCGCGGGCCGCCTCGCGCGTTCCGCCATTGCAGGCAGGAGATCGTCTGACGCGGGCTGAATTCGAGCGGCGATATCGCACGATGCCGCACGTACACAAAGCGGAACTGGTCGAAGGAGTTGTCTATATGCCGTCGCCCGTATCGAACGAAGGCCATTCGTCTCCGCATTTCGACTTGACCACCGTGCTCGGCGTATACCGCTCGCAGACACCCGGTGTTCAGGGCGGCGACAACGGTACACTGCTCCTGGACCTGGACAATGAACTGCAACCAGATACCTTCCTGCGCATCCTGCCGCACTACGGAGGCCAATCCGCTGATCGCGACGATTACATCGTAGGCGCGCCCGAACTGGTCGCAGAAATCACGGCCAGTACCGCCAGTTACGACGTGCACGACAAGCTGCGTGCGTACCGCCGCAACGGCGTCTGCGAGTACGTCGTGTGGCGCGTCTGGGACGGCGAGTTTGACTGGTTCGTGCTCCGCCAAGGAACTTACGTCCCTTTGGAGCCGGCCAGCGGTGGCGTCTATCACAGCGAGATCTTCCCCGGCCTGTGGCTGGACACGGCGGCCTTGCTGGCCGGCGATCTGGCCCGGGCGATCGCCGTCGTCCAGCAGGGGCTGGCCAGCTCGGAGCACGCCGACTTCGTCGCTCGACTGCAGCAGGCCCACCGCCCGCTTCCGCCCGAGGCTCCCCAACCATGAACATGGACTACACGACCGCAGAACTGGAAGCCTACCTGGACGAGGCTCTCGCTGCCGAGCGCATGGCCGAGATCGAACGAGAATTGCGCGGACGGCCCGACTTGTTGCAGCGATTGGCACAGATCAACGCCCGCCGCGACTGCGGGATGCATACCGTGGGCGAAATCTGGCGACGGCATCAGATCGGCGTCCCCACGCGCGAAGAGTTGGGTAGCTACCTGCTGGGCGTGCTGCCCAAAGAGCACGCGGCCTACATTCGTTTTCGCCTGACCACGCTCAAGTGCCGCTACACAGCGGCCAACCTGGCGGACCTGCAAGCTCAGCAGAAAGAAGCCGAGTCGCACGTCAGCGCCCGCCGCCGCAAGTATTTTGAATCCAGCGTCGGTCGGATGCGGGAATGAACAAAGCAGCGTTCGCCTCAGCGGACGCGTTTCTCCAGGATGTCAATCCGATTCGCCAGGGCCTCAATGTCTTCTGTCCTCGCGATCCCAAGTCGTTCAAGCGCCTTTTCGAGGCTCTGCTCGATGACCGATTGCCCTTTGACACTGGCTTCTTCCACGTCCTTTTTGATCCCCGCCTTGGCGATTCCCAATTGGATAAAGGCGTGATCGATCCGCCGATCGATTTCCGCTTGCAAGTCGTGGCGGGCCTGTTCGGCACGCTTGCCGAGTTCCTCTTGGAATTCGTGCGCCTGCTGCTTGGTCAGGTTCGAACGTTCCGCGATGTCCGCGGCAAATTCGGCGACCTTGTCCGCGGTCATCATGGCCAAACCGACGCTGGCCAGAACACTTTGCTTGAGTACATCGAACATGCTTTGCCCCCTCACGATTGAACCCGGAACGAGTTTCTTCTGGACGGACATGCGGACACGACCTCAATCGTAAAGCTCTGTCTTTGCCCCTGCAAGCCCCGTTGCCTGACACCTGTTGCCTGACCCCCGTTGCCTCGATGTGGAATTTTGCCGTAAACGCAAAGGGGATCAGGTCTTGATTTCGCATGGCAGTAGACGCCGTTTCAGGAAAGCTGTTACGATCTACAGAATACGAGTCCTGCACCGCTTGTCTGGCAGAACGGAACAAGATCATGAACCTGGCAGTTATCCTCGTACTGGTGGCAGCCGCGGCTGTTCAAGAACAGGCCGAAGCGGGAGCAATGACCAGTACCTTTGAAGCTGATTTCGATCCGATTGCTCGAGGCCGGATTGACGAACTGGTCCTCGGCCGTCTGAAACAACGGGGGATCACGCCCGCTCGGGTGTGTTCCGACGGCGTCTTTGTGCGCCGGGCCTACCTGGACGTGATCGGCATGCTGCCGACGGCCGAACAGGCGGCGCAGTTCTTGAAGGACTCTGATCCCGACAAACGCCGCAAGCTGATCGATCGCCTGTTGGACCGCGCGGAGTACGCCGACTACTGGGCCATGAAGTGGTGCGACCTGCTGCGGGTCAAATCCGAGTTCCCCATCAAGCTCTGGCCCAACGCCGTGCAGGCTTATCACCGCTGGATTCACACCAGCGTCCGGGAGAACATGCCGTACGACCGGTTCGTCCGCGAGCTGCTCACGGGCAGCGGCAGCAACTTTCGCGATCCGCAAGTGAATTTCTACCGCGCCGTGCAGAGCCGCGAGCCGCAGGCCATCGCCCAGGCCGTGGCGCTGTCGTTCATGGGCGTGCGGCCGGAAAGTTGGCCGAATGATCGCTGGTCCGGCATGGCGGCCTTTTTTTCGCAGATCGCGTATAAGCCGACGATCGAGTGGAAGGAAGAGATCATCCAGTTCGATCTGGACAAGGCCCGCAGCCCGGCGGGCATGGAGTTGCTCCGAGCAGCCGCCTTTCCCGACGCGGCGCCCGTCCGCCTCGCGCCGGGCGAGGATCCGCGCAGAGCATTTGCCGATTGGCTGGTCAGTCCCACGAATCCGTGGTTCACCCGGAGCGTCGTCAACCGGGTCTGGTTTTGGCTGTTGGGCCGGGGGGTGATCCATCCGGCGGACGATCTACGTCCGGACAATCCACCCGCTAATCCGGAATTGTTGGCCTTCCTCGAACAGGACCTGATCGCGGCTCGATACGACCTGAAACACCTGTACCGGCAGATCCTTAACTCGACGACCTATCAGTTGTCATGCGTCCCCCGAAGCGACGATCCCCGCGGGGAAACGCATTTTGCCCACTATCCGCTTCGCCGCTTGGAGGCCGAGGTGTTGATCGACGCCCTGTGCCAGATCACCGGTACGACGGAGCAGTATTCGAGCATCATCCCGGAGCCGTACACGTTCATGCCCGAAGACCAGCGGGCCGTGGCCCTGGCCGACGCCAGCATCAGCAGTCCGTTCCTGGAGAAGTTCGGGCGGTCGTCGCGCGACAGCGGGTTGGAGTCGGACCGCAACAATCGCCCCACCGCGGCGCAGCGGCTGCACTTGTTGAATTCCAGCCATGTCCGGCGAAAGATGGAGACCAGCCCGAAGCTGCGCGCCGTGTTGGGGGAGGATTCCAAAAGGCCGGAGAACATCGTGGAGATTTACCTGACGGTCCTCTCGCGGATGCCGACAGAAGCGGAGTTGGAGATCGCGAAAACGTACGTCAAGGAGACTTGGGGCGAAGGTGGGCCGCGAGACCTCTTTTGGGCCCTCGTCAATGGTCCAGAGTTCAGCTATCGACATTGAGAAAAGTGGAGTTCACGGAGACAATTTCATGAGTACCGAACATGAATCGCCGGACGGCACAGCACTGCCATCGAGCAGGCGCGATCCGCGGCCATCGCGCCGGGATATCCTGCGATATGGCTTGTGCAGCGCGGGCGCAGCGTTGTTGGCCGGCCGCACCGGACGGGCAGCCGTCGGCCAGCCGGCCAAGGCCAAGTCGGTGATCCAAATCTGGCTGGCCGGCGGGCCGTCTCACCTGGACTCGTTCGATCCCAAGCCGGAGGCGGGCAACGACTACTGCGGGCCGCTGAACAATCCCCTCGCCACCAATGTGGATGGCATCCGCATCGGCGAACTGCTCCCGTTGCTGGCCAGGCAGGCCGACAAGTACTCGATCATCCGCAGCATGACCCACGGCGACAACGGCCACGAGACGGCGGCCTACCTGACGCAGACCGGCCGGCGCCCCGGCGATCGGCTGGTCTTCCCATGCGCCGGCGCCGTGGTTTCGCTGCTGAAAGGCTACGAGGCCGGATACCAGGGGCTGATTCCGCCTTACATCGTACTCACCCAGTCGCAGGGACGGTTTTCGGAAGCCGGGTTTCTGGGAGCGCGCTACATGCCGTTCGCCACCGGCGGCGATCCGGCCCAACAGAAGTTCATGGTCGAGGGCGTCGTTTCCCCCGGCCTGACCGACCAACAACAAGGGAAGCGACGCGAACTGCTCCGCAAGCTCGACACCCTGGGCAGCACGTTCAAGGACCATCCGGCGCTCACCGTGTTCTACGAAGCGGAGGACCAGGCCTACGACATGATCCTGGGGGACGGCGCCAAGGCGTTCGATCTCTCGCAGGAGCCCGACGAGGTGCGCAAGCGATACGACGTGAACTGGGGCACCTGGGTCTCCCGCACGCGATTCGGCCAGAGCTGCCTGGCGGCCCGGCGACTGGTCCAACGCGGCGTGCCCTACATCACCATCAACTTTGGCGGCTGGGATTCGCATACGGACAACTTCCGGGCGATGCGTCAACTGCTGCCCGACCTGGACACGGGGCTGGCGACGCTGTTGGCCGAGCTGTCGGAGCACGGTCTGCTGGACAGCACGATCGTCTGGTGCTGCGGCGAGTTCGGCCGCACGCCCAAGATCGACTGGGGAGCGCCCTGGAACGGCGGCCGCAACCATTACGGCAACGTTTTCTCCGCGCTCGTGGCCGGAGGCGGATTCCAGGGGGGACGCGTCGTCGGTTCCTCGGACGCGAAAGGGGAAGAAGTCCAGGACCGCCCGGTCTACCCGTGCGATCTGCTCGGCAGCATTTATGAATTGATGGGAATCGACCCCGAGGGGAAGCTGGCCAATCCGATGGATCTGCCGCTGACCGTGACCCCGACCGCCGCGGACGGCATCCCGATGGCGGGGCGGTTGAACGAGATCATGTAAGCAAGAGGTCCGATTCAGGGTGCAGTCCCCACGGCTGCGACCACCGCAACGGCATCGTTTCGCGTCAGGCCGAAACTGGTCAGAAAGCCGATTACTTCGTCTTTCTTGGCGGTGAATACGCGGTTCTCCTGGAGCGCGAAAAAAGGTACCGTTTCCCCACCGATCACGCCTAGCTCAGCAGTAAGAGTATGCGTGACCTCGCCTTGCGGCGTGAACGTCAGCCAAACCCGCGGCGGGTTCCGGCCCCCAGCCAAATTGCTTCGCAAGATGGCGACCAACCCGCCTTCGGTCAGGTATTGCACCACGGCTTCACGATCCGGTGGAGCCGCAGCGTTCAGCTCGTCCTCCGGCATCTCGAAGCTATCCGGCTCGCTCGCCTCCCGGCTGAGTTGAATCCGGTACAGAGGCCGCTGATTCACGCCCAGAGGACCACGTGTCTCGACGACTTGGGCGACCACGCTTCGGGGGCCGTAGCGGAATGACACCCAGTCACCAACCCGAAACTGCCCCGCTTGTTTCCTGCTTGTCTTCATTTTGCCCTTCTCTTACCAAGGTGATGTGCCCATCAGCATCTGCAAGTGCTGACGCAAGACCTCGTCCAGCGCGGCGGCCGGCCGATCGCACGAGATTCTCCATTTCCGCACTTGCGCAAGCCGAAGGGCTGTTGCGCCTCCCAGCTTCGGTGATGAAAAGTCCTGGTGAGCAATCGCATTTCTCCAATCATTCAGCAACTCCAGGTCGTCCTTCCATCCGGTGGAAGCTGGATCATAAGTCTTCAGGCTGTCCCATAAGTCGATCCCAAGGCGACCGAAGTCCGCACCGAGACTGCTGGGCCGGGCGTTCCCACGATCCAACTGTCGTCCCCGTGTGAATTCCGCTCGGGCAAGGTTTCGAAGTACCGCAGGAGTCATCACCCCCAGCAAGTGGTGGACGCATTCCGAGTGCAGGTCACGGCACAGTCCCTGGAAGTGCGACGCTAGGAGCACCGCGTAAGCCCGATTGATCTGTTGGGTGGTACACCGACGTCCGCGCGCTGTTCCTCCGACCGCGGCATGGGCGCGAGCAATCTCGTCCAGTTCTGATGTCCGAACCGCACACCATTCTGTGTACGAAGTCGATGTCATGATCCGTATTCACACTTCCACCGTCTTGGACGCCGCCGAACCGTGCTACGCGTCCCTGACATTTTAGCAAGTCCATCCGACTTCGCATATCCAGCCAGTGGGCACTTGTGGGCACTTGAGTCTTCGAAGTTGCCCGTTTTCACGGTCCCCACCGTGCCGGTGGTCCACATGTTCGGCGACCAAGGTCGCCCCGAACTTGCCTGTCGCTTGCCATTGTGCGATGAAGTGGTTAGCTTGTATCCACCCGATAACAACCTGTGTCCCTGCTTCGTCCCTGCTTCGGCCTGCCAGCGGCAAGCGGGCTGTTGATTTCATGTGTTTGTCGTATATTCCGTGGGATCGCACCCGTTGGAGTTCACGCTTTAGCGTGTTTAGCCGGTCTCTGCCGGCGGGAAAAGACACGCTGAAGCGTGAACTCCAACATCCTGGACGCTCCGGACGGCCTTGAGTCAACAGCCCGCAAGCTGGATGGGGTCTCAAGCACCAAGCAGTAAGCATCGAACCCCCACGCCCCAAGCACTCGGAGCAAGGTATGATCGCATCCCGACATTTGACGGCCTGCGGGCTGATAAGCGTTCTGGCCTCCGCATCCATTGCGACGGCTCAGCAGTATCCGCGAATCGGCTACGTTTTTCCGGCTGGCGGCCAGCAGGGCACGACGTTCCTGGTGACGGTCGGCGGACAGTTTCTGGGCGCCTGGAAGGGGGAATACCAGATCGACGTCTTGCGGGCGCAGTTCTCTGGAGGCGGTATCACGGCTGACGTGGTGAACGACGGCACGCCCATGAGGGAACGAGAAGCCAACGAGCTGAGGCAGAAGGCAACGCAGCTGTTGAGAAACAAGCCGGACGCCGAGGCCCGCCAGGAAATCGCCCAGCTCAAGCGCAAGGTGACCCGTTACCAGAGCGCGCAGATTGTCAAGCAGACCTTTCCGGCAATCGGTGACACCGTGACCCTGCGGATTACGCTGGCCGGCGATGCGGCGCCGGGACCGCGGGAGATGCGCGTCGAAACGCCCCGAGGAATCTCGAACCCGATCCGTTTCTTCGTGGGCCAGCTTCCCGAATTCCAGCAGCCGGAACCCGAGATCGTCGCGGACGCGCGAGATCTTTCGGAACCGAGCTATCCTCCCGTCCCCACGACGGACATTACGCTGCCGGCGGTGGTCAACGGACAGATCATCCCCCGTAATCCGGACATGCTTTGGCAGTCGTCTGATCGGTTCACCCCAGGGGTCACCGATCGCTACCGATTTGCGGCTCGCAAGGGACAGCAATTGGTGATCGCTGCAGCGGCGCGGGAACTCATTCCGTATCTGGCCGACGCGGTTCCGGGCTGGTTCCAAGCCATCCTAACGTTGTACGACGCCAAGGGAAGACCGGTGGCTTATGGCGACGACTACCGATTCCATCCCGATCCCGTGCTGTTGTTTCGAGTTCCGGAGGACGGGCAGTACGTCGTCGAGATCAAGGACGCGATCTACCGCGGCCGTCCGGACTTCGTCTATCGCATTAGCTTGGGCGAGCTTCCCTTCATCACAGGCGTTTTCCCGTTGGGAGGCCCGGCCGGGGCGGCGACGCCTGTAACACTCTCCGGCTGGAACCTGCCGGCCGATACGCTGACGGTTGACGCCCGGGACATGACGTCGGGGATCCACCCGCTTTCGGTGCGCAACGGGGAGCTGATCTCCAACACGCTGCCGTTTTCCGTGGACGCGCTGCCGGAATGTCTGGAACAGGAGCCCAACGATACGACGCCAGCGGCCCAGGCGGTTACGCTTCCGGGAATTGTCAACGGGCGAATCGACCGGCCCGACGACTGGGATGTCTTCCGTTTCCAAGGCCGCGCGGGCCAGGAGTTGATTGCGGAGGTACGCGCCCGTCGGCTGGAATCACCGTTGGACAGTGTCTTGGAGCTGTGCGACGCCGCCGGTAGCCGCTTGGCATTCAACGACGACCACGAAGACAAGTTCGACGACATGAAAACGCACCACGCCGATTCCCTGATCCGCTTCACCCTGCCGGCCGACGGGATCTACTACGTGCGTCTGGGCGACGCCCAGAGCCACGGCGGTCCGGAGTACGCGTATCGCCTGCGGCTGAGCGAGCCGCGGCCCGATTTCGAATTGCGGGTGGCGCCGTCGTGCATCCACGGGAGCACTTGGCGGCTCAACCCCTTCGCCGTATACGTCCTGCGCAAGGACGGATTCAACGGGGAAATTGCCTTGCGTTTCCAAGACGATTCCTTGGGGCTCGCACTGAGCGGCAGCGTGGTGCCGGAAGGGCAAGACCAGATCCGCCTGACGCTGGCCATGGCGCCGCTGTTGTCGGCGGATCCGATCCCCCTGCGTCTGGAAGGCCGGGCGCTCATCCACGGGAAAGAGGTCGTGCATCGGGCGGTCCCGGCCGAGGTGATGACCCAGGCGTTCTTCTACAAGCACGTGGTTCCGGCCAACGATCTGATCCTCGTCCCCGAAGACCGAGGCCGTTTCCGGGAGGAGGCCGCTCGCGCCGCGAAGGAAAACAAGCCGTTCCCGCCGCCCGGGGCACGCCGCTCGTTCCAGCAGGCGATGGAAATCCTGAGCGAGCAACCGGTGCGGATTCCCGTCGGCGGGACCGTGGAAGTGCAAGTCCGCATGTCCTGGAGTCGCGACGGTCAGATCCAGGTCGAGCTGAGCGATCCGCCGGAGGGAATCACGGTTGACCGTGCTGCGTGGACCGAACGGGGCCTGGCCCTCGTGCTGCGCGGCGACGCCGCCAAGACGCAGCCCGGGCTGAAAGGCAACCTGATGGCCCATGCCTTCCTGCAAACCACGGTTACCGAACAGGACGGCAAGACGCGCGAGGCCCGCAACGCCATCGGCCCGCTGCCCGCCCTGCCGTTCGAAGTCGTTCCGCCGTAGCTCGGCAGGCTCCGCAAATGGTCCGCAATTGCCGTATTGGGCCAGCGAGTGGGCGGGTTCCGCTTTCCCTCTCGCTGGCGCTTCGGGCTGGAATGATCCGGGTTAGGTTACGTGGCCACGAACAAGCGTCCACCTCGGACGACGGTGATCCCCGACGCTTGCCGTCGGGAGATTCAGGATGGATGGCTGCCATCGTGATACCGCCGATGAACCTGAAACACTCGACGGCAAGCGTCGAGGATGAAAGGTTGCGTTCTGTGAGTTGCCCCCCGTGGCCAGTCTTCCTCAATGACTCGACGGCAAGCGTCGAGGATGCCTGCCGACAGCAACCGGTGTGCCGAACAGTTTTGGGACACGCCAGATCCCGTCCTGGCAGTGGTGTTCTACACGGGCACGCGGCGTTGGGACTTGCCGGGGCGGCTGGTGGATTTGGCAAGTGGTCCAGGAGCTGGAAACAATGTCGGAGCCCGAGCGGCTGCGCAGGCTGGAACTGCTTCTGCCATCCGGGCTACAGGGACCGGGGCAGTTTTGCCAAGGCCTCGATTTCGGCGGCGTTCAGCGTCCGCGGATACAGTCGCACGTCCGACAGGCGACCGTTCCAGCGTCCATTCGTGCCGTGGCCAACGCACAGCGGGGCGGTGGTGCCGAGCTGATAGCTGGCGGCGTCGAAAGCCCGTGTTTGGGCGACCTTTTCGCCATCGACATACAACGTGAGGCGATCCGCGGACTTGGTGGCCGCGATGTGATGCCACGCGGATGACAGCGTGTGCTCCCAGGCGACTTGCTGCCCGGCGGAGAAGGCGAAGACCTTGCCGGAGGGCAGCGTGCTGCAAAACACCTGGCCGTCGTGCTCGGCCATCGTCCACGCGCGGCGGTAGGTGACGTCCGGCGTGTGGTCCAGTCGCGTCAGACGCTTCCAGGTGCTGCCGCCTTCGTACGAATGGACTTCGGCCAGCGGCAGCGTTCCCGCTATCAGGCGGCCGTTATGCACCAACATCCCCATGACTTCGCGCTCTTCGCCCAGGCGGCCCACGTCGGTCCATTGGCCGATTTCTTCCAAGCGATACACGCGGCCACTGGGCCACGTGCCCACGTGCAAATGCCCTTCGTATTGGGCAAAGGAATACGTTTGCGTGCTGTCGCCGAGCCGCCCGCAGTCGGTCCAGGTCCGGCCGTCAAAGCGATACACGTGGCCACCGTCGTAACTGCTGGCGTACAGGAAACCCTCGTACACCGTCAACGCCTCGACACGTTTCGGGCCGAGCACGGAAGTCGTCGGATCGATTCCCTGGGGCACAGGCAGGCTGGACCAGCGCGATTCGCCTTCATAGCGGAAAAAGCCGGCCGGCCGATACAGCGACGAGGCATAGAGCTGCCCCTGGAACACCACCAGTCCACCGACCGCTTCCGTCTCGGGCAACTGCCCGCAGTCGGTCCAGCACGTGCCGTCGTCGTAGCGGAACACGCGACCGCCGAGCGTCGTGTTCTCCGACTCCTTCAAGGCCGATCCCGCGAGCCGATACTTGCCCGTGCCGGCGTAAAGCTGGCCTTGATGCACCGCCAGCGACGTGACCGAGTTCGATTGGTCCGGCGCCCCGCAGTCGATCCAACCGTCTCCGCCGCCGTAGCGGTACACGCGCCCCGATTCCTCCTTCCCCGGCTCGCAGGTGCCCGCATACAACGCTCCGTCATGCACGGCCAGCGCAAAGGCGAACGTCGCCTGGCCGGGACGTCCGCAGTCACGCCACTCCGACGCCCGGTCATCGTCGATGCCAAACTGCAAGTGCCGCCAGTTCGCTTGGTTCGAGGTCACTCCCGGATTGCTCTTCAGAGTGACATGAAAACCGCGGCGTCTCCGCGGGTCGTATTGGCTGAGCAGATCGCCCGGCAACCGGTCGGCAACTTCGTCCGACTGTATCCACATCGCCAGCGTGAACTCGCCCGCGCCCAGTTGCGGCGCTTCGCCAGCCGGAATCCGGCGTGGTGTGTCCACGGCCGGCCAATGCGCGGCAAGACCTCGCGCCAGTTCCACGTGACTTTGTCGAGGCTGCAGCTGCCGGTTGACAAACCCCAGATCCTCGTCCCGCGGCGCGGCCGTGGTCTGCGCCTCGCACCAATCCGTTGACAGCAGCAGGACCATGAGGGCCAAACGCAGCAAACGGGGGCACGGCGGAGATCGTCGCAGGCAGACCGCCCAGCCCGCTGATTTCAACAAAGCGACGCCATTGGTGGGCGTGTGTTTCATGGTGGGGATGTCAAGCATAGCGCACCTCGAGTTCGATCTCGCAAATTTAGGCCGTGGTTGTCCGCTCAGCGAGCTACTTTCCTACATCGTGGCTTTGGTCTATCATAGCAGGGCTCCGTCTGAACAGCCCAGTTTGCAGAAAACAAGCAGCTTATGGCCAACGGGCACCGTACGGTCGGAGTTCCCGCAGAACCACGACGTCACCGTTCGACTGGTGAAAGCGGCTTCGCCCTCCGATAGAAAGGGATTCGCATGAAAACGCTCCTGACCATGTTTTTCGGACTTGGCGTGCTGTTTCACGGCCTTGTTTGTCCGGCAGGCGCCGCACCGCCGTCCAAGCCGAACATCATCCTGTTCATGGCCGACGATTTCGGCTACGAATGCGTGACGGCCAACGGCGGCCAAAGCTATCAGACGCCGAACCTCGACCGCTTGGCCGCCGCGGGGCTGCGTTTCGAGCATTGCCACGTCCAGCCGTTGTGTACGCCCACGCGAGTCCAGTTGATGACCGGACGCTACAATGTGCGAAACTATCTGAATTTTGGCACGCTGCCGCGCACACAGACGACGTTCGCGCATCTGCTGAAGCAGGCCGGCTATGCCACGGGGATCTGCGGCAAGTGGCAACTCGGTCGGGAGAAGGACGCGCCGCAGCACTTTGGTTTCGATGAAGCCTGCCTCTGGCAGCACACCCGCCGCCCGCCGCGTTTCGCCAATCCCGGGCTTGAATACGACGGCGTGGAAAAGGACTTCGGCGACGGCCAGTACGGCCCGCAACTGGTCAACGACTTTGCGCTCGATTTCCTCGCCCGTCACCAGGACCGGCCCTTCTTCCTCTATTACCCGATGATCCTCACGCACGACCCCTTCCAGCCCACGCCGGACAGCCCGAACTGGGATCCGCAGGCCGTCGGCGAGCGGGTCAACCGGGACGTCAAGCATTTTGCCGACATGACCGCGTGGATGGACAAGATGATTGGCCGCGTGGACGCCAAGCTGGCGGAACTCGGCATCCGCGACAACACGCTGCTGATGTTCCTTGGCGACAACGGCACGCACGGCAGCGTGACCAGCCGCTTTGACGGCGGCGACTATCGCGGCGGCAAAGGCAGCACGACGCGCCACGGCACGCATGTGCCCTTCATCGCCAGCTGGCCCGCCGCGATGAACCAAGGCCGCGTGAATCGCGACCTGATCAGCAGCGTGGACTTTCTGCCCACGATCTGCGAGGCGGCCGGCGTGGCGGTACCCGCGGACACCGACGGGGTCAGTTTCCTGCCGCAACTGTGCAGCGCACCAGGCACGCCGCGCCAGTGGCTGTACTGCTGGTACTCGCCGCGCCAGCGGATGGACCTGACCGTGCGCGAGTTCGCCTGGGATCACCGCTACAAGCTGTATCGCGATGGCCGCTTCTTTGACCTGATCGCCGATCCCGATGAAACGACGCCGCTCGAGGCCGCCCAGCAGCAAGGCGAAGCCGCCGCCGCGGCAAAGAAGCTGCATTCGGCGCTCGAACGTTTCCGAGACGCCCGCCCGGCCGAACTCGACCGCCGCTTCGAGCAATCGCTCCAAGGAGCACCGGCCCCGAAACCGAAGACAAAACGAAAGGCTTGAGGATCGCGGGAAAAACCCCGTTCGTACAACCCCGGCTCGAAGGACCTCCTCCCATGAAGACATGCCTCGCCCTGCTGTGCTTTTGTGTCTCGTCATTCGCCGTTCTGAATCTGGCACCCGCTGCCGAGTCGCGGCCGAATATCCTGTTCATCTTCTGCGACGACCTCACCATACAGGCCGTCAGCGCGTATCAGCATCCCCTGAAACTGCTGGCCACGCCGCACATGGACCGCATCGCTCGCGAAGGCATGCGTTTCGACCGCTGCTTGGTGCCCAACAGCATCTGTGGACCCAGTCGAGCCGTCATCCTGACCGGCAAGTACAGCCATCTCAACGGCTTCTTCCGCAACGGCAACCGCTTCGACGGTTCGCAACAGACCTTTCCCAAACTCCTGCAACAGACCGGATACCAGACCGCGATTATCGGCAAGTGGCACCTGGAAAGCGACCCCACGGGCTTTGACCACTGGCACATCCTTCCCGGCCAAGGTTTGTACTACAATCCGCCCATGATTCGCGACGGCCAGCGCGTCCAGCACACCGGCTATACAACGGATCTGATCACCGATTTTTCCCTCGACTGGCTCCAGCAGCGCGACAAGAGCAAGCCTTTTCTGCTGATGAGTCAGCACAAAGCTCCGCACCGCGAGTGGGCGCCCGCGCTGCGGCATCTGGGCTGGAACGGCGATCGGCCGTTTCCCGAACCCGAAACGCTGTTTGACGACTATGCGGGCCGCGGCCGTGCGGAACGCGAACAGGACATGACGCTGGCCAAGACGTTCAACGATCGCGACGCCAAGCTGGTCGCTCCGCCTTATCTGAACGACCCTCAGCGGCACGAATGGGACGCGTACTACGAGCCACGCAACGAGGCCATGCGACAAGCGAACCTGTCCGGCCAGGACCTGGTCCGCTGGCGTTACCAGCGTTACATGCACGACTATCTGGGCACCGTCAAGGCGGTGGACGAGACGGTGGGACGCCTGTTGCAGTACCTGGATGATGAAGGGATTGCCCAGAACACGATCGTTATCTTCTCGTCGGACCAGGGGTTCTATCTTGGCGAGCACGGCTGGTTCGACAAACGCTGGATCTACGAAGAATCGCTCACCACGCCGCTGTTGGTGCGCTGGCCGGGCGTCGTCCAGGCCGCCAGTCGTTGCCCTGCCCTGGTTTCCATTCTCGACCTGCCCGAGACCTTGCTTCAAGCCGCCGGCCTGCCGATTCCCCCGGACATGCAAGGCCGTAGCCTGCTGCCGCTGTTGCAGGGCGACAGGCCCGCCGATTGGCGGACCAGTTTCTACTATCACTACTACGAGTTTCCCGGCGCTCACAGCGTGCGGCGGCATTACGGCGTCGTCACCGACCGTTACAAGCTGTTCCACTTCTACGAGCCCGAGATGAACTACTGGACGCTGATGGACCGCCAGCACGACCCGCACGAGCTGACGAACGTTTACGACGATCCCGCCTATGCGGAAACGCGACAGGCGCTGCACGCCGAACTGGAACGGCTCCGTGACGAATTGCAAGTGCCCGCCGAAGATCCGCCCGGGTCGATTCCTCCCGGCCGCAGTCCGGCCAAGGCCAAACCCAAAGCGAAGGCCAACGCCAAGGAGTAATGCGAATTTCGGAATCCGAATTTTGCAATCCGAAAGAAATGCCAATCACCGAAAGTTCGAATGACGGAAATCGCGACTCGCAGTCAAAATCAGCTTCCACCTAACTTCCCCCCCAGACATCTTCGGGTACCGCCATGACAAACTTCCATTTCCGGACCGCCCCACGTTCCTTCTGGACTTTGCTGCGCCCTCTGCTGCTTGCGATCCTGGCCGTCGCGCTGGGCCCGGTGCTCACGCCGGATTCGTCCCGCGCCGCCGAATCGCCACCCAATATCGTCATCTTTCTGGTCGACGACATGGGCGTGATGGACACCTCGCTGCCGTTCTTGACGGACGCGGCTGGCCAACCGCAACGGTACCCGCTGAACGATTATTACCGCACGCCGCACATGGAACGACTTGCGGCCCGCGGCATCCGCTTCAACAATTTCTGTGCGATGAGCGTCTGTTCGCCCACGCGGATCTCGATCATGACCGGCCAGAACGCGGCTCGGCATCGCACTACGAACTGGATCAATCCGGACAAGGACAACGCGGGCCCGCAGGGCCCGCCACAGTGGAACTGGACGGGCTTGAAGCGGGGCGACGTGACCCTGGCGGGCCTATTACAGGCTGGCGGCTATCGTACGATCCACGTCGGCAAGGCCCATTTTGGCCCGCGCAATTCGCCGGGCGCGGAGCCGCTGAACCTGGGCTTCGACATCAATGTTGGCGGCGAATGCTTCGGCGCCCCAGGCAGCTACTACGGTCAGGAGAATTACGGCCACGGCACGAAGCGCGGCGGCAGCGCCGTCCCGCACCTGGAAAAGTACCACGGCACAGAGACGTTTCTCACCGAGGCGCTGACGATCGAAGCCAATTCGCACATCACCGCTGCCGTCCAAGCGGACAAGCCATTCTTTCTCTATCTGAGCCACTACGCGGTGCATTCGCCGTTTCAGAGCGACCCGCGTTTTGCCGCACACTACCAGGACTCGGGCAAGCCGGCGCCTGCCCAGGCGTTTGCCACCTTGATCGAAGGCATGGACAAATCGCTCGGCGACCTGCTCGATCACCTCGACACGCTGGGCGTTGCGGAAAACACGCTCGTCTTCTTCCTCGGCGACAACGGCTCGGATGCGCCGCTGGGCCATCAGCACCAGGTCGCCTGTGCCGCTCCGCTGCGCGGCAAGAAGGGCTCGCACTACGAAGGCGGCATGCGCGTGCCGCTGATCGCCGCTTGGGCCAAAGCCGACGCGCAGCGTCCGCACCAGAAGCGTCTGGCCATTCCGGCAGGTGCCATCCAGAGCCAGCAAGCGGCGATCTACGATCTGTTTCCTACCGTCCTGGCGCTGGTCGGCATCGAACCACCGCCGACTCACGCGGTCGACGGCGCGCGGCTGGACACGCTGCTGGCCGGCCGGCGCGACAGTCATCGTGACGAGACGTTCCTCATGCACTACCCCCACGCCCCGCATCGCACGGACTACTTTACGTGCTATCGCCAGGGACGGTGGAAAGTCATCTATCACTACTTTCCCAGCGAGGTATCGGACAACTCGCACTACCAGCTGTTCGACCTGGCCCAAGATCCATTCGAGCAGCAGAACCTGGCCACGACGCAGCCCGCAGAACTCCGCCGCATGATGCAGAGTCTGATCGCCGCCCTCGAGGCACACCACGCGGTGTATCCCGTTTTCGAGGACGGCGTCACGCCACGGAAACCCAAGTTGCCGTAAGGTTGCAGATCGTCGATCGGCTGCGGCTCAGGGCGACCGGCCGTGTTGCGATCGGACTTATCTCCCGTCACCCCAGGCGGCGGTGTAGTCGATTTGCTGTGCGGGCGGATCGCCGCCGGGGCCTGTCAGGTAATGCTCCATCCACTGCAGCATCCTCAATTGGTAGTCGAACCGAGCGGCCGCGCGACGGTTGCCGTGGCCTTCGCCCGGATACAGGACGAGCCGCACGGGAGCTTGACCGAGGGTCTTGAGGTGCCGGAACATCTCGAGCGATTGCGACACATCCACCCGCGGGTCGTCCTTGCCGTGCAGGATCAGCAGCGGCGTGCGATGCCGCTCGACATAGCGGATGGGGCTGCGATCCAGGAAATAGTCCCAATCTTCCCACAGCCGTTTGCCGTGATGGACCAAGTACATCTCTTCGGGAATGTCCGTCGTGCCGAGTTTGGAGACATTGTTGCTGATACCCACGAACATCACGCTGGCGGCGAAGCGGTCGGAATAGTAGGTGGCGGCCCAGGCCGAAGCGTAGCCGCCGTACGAACCGCCGGTGACGCCCACTTTGGCCTTGTCCACGATGCCGGCGGCGACCAGATGATCGACGGCATCCACCAGGTCGTCGAATTCTCGGCCCGCCGCGTCGGCTTGGCCCAACTTGGTGAACTCCACGCCCCGTCCCGTGCTGCCGCGATAGTTCGGACAGAACACGGCGAATCCGCGGGCGGCGCCGACTTGGCCGGGCGAGGCATAGCTGGTGATCCAGCCGTTGCTGACGTGGGCTTCGGGACCGCCATGCACGTACATGATCAGCGGATACTGACGGCCCGGCTCGTAATTCAGTGGATAGACCAGGACGCCTTCCAATTCCAAACCGTCGCGCGCCTGCCACGTCATGACTTGTTGCCGAGCCAGCCGCAGGTTATTGAGCCAGGGATTGCTGTGCGTCAATCGCCGAGGCGATTTGTCTTTCGGGCCTTGCAGGAACACCTCGCCCGGATGCTCCGGCGCATGGCCGGGGAACGCCAGCGTCTGGCCGTTTTGAGCCAGCGAGAGGCTGGTCAGGATCGGCGTTCCCGGACCGTTCAGAACTCGCCGCCGGCCGTCCAAGTGGATTTCGCCCAGCGTTGTCCCGGTTCCTTCGTCGGCCAGCCACACCAGGGTCTGCGTGTCTTTCCAGGCCAGGCTGCTGACATGCGCCTGGTACTCGGGCATCAAGTCGCGCAGGCTGCCGTCGCCGGGGATCGCCGCGACCATCAGCCGTCCGTCCGCCGGGTCGTGGATATCCGCGCCGGAGATCATGGCCAGATGCTTGCCGTCGGGGCTCCACGCGACGCGTCCCAGTTTGCCTGGATTTCGAATGCGTTCGACGACCTGGCCGGTGTCGGCGTCGACGATGGAAACGCGTTTGAACATATAGCTGTCGTCGACCAGCGACGTCGGAGCCAGCACCACGGCCAACTGGCGTCCCGAGGGACTCCAGGCGACGGCGGAAGCAGAGCCCGGCAGGTCGAGTTTCCGCGGCTTGTCGGCGCCGGATGCGGCGGCAATCCAGACCTTCGTGGGACGCCAATCTTCCTCGTAGATTTCTTGATTGAAGCCCTTGTCGCGAAACTCCTTGTGCTCCTTGCTGTGCGGTTCGGCCGCCAACAGCGCGAGCCGCTGACCGTCGGCACTGAAGCTCGCGGACTGCAGATCGGCGTCAAAGGCGAGCAACCGCCGAGCCTCGCCGCCGTCGACGGGGATGGTGTACAGCGAGGTGACCGTATCGGCGCCGCGTCGGGCCAGGAAGGCGATGGAACGTCCGTCGGGCGTCCAGCGCACGCCGCTGACATTGACTTGCCCTGTGATAAACGGGCGGGACTGGCCCTCGGCGCCGACCACGTGCAGTTCGACCCAGCTTGGGCCGTTCTCGCCCCCCAGCGGCTGCCTGGGAACGGCCAGCGTATAGGCCACCGACTTGCCGTCCGGCGAGATCTCGGCGGATAGGACGCTCTGGAGGCGGGCCACATGCCGTGGCGCGAAAACCGCCTCGTCGGCAAGGGCTGCCGTGGCGAGACCCTGTGCGACGAACAGGATCCCGGCCGCGAGCCACAGGATGGCGGGACCGGAGGGATGCAAAACACGGCAAGGACGCCTCGAAAGGGACTTGTTTAGCATGGTGTGGGACTCCTGAGTACGGAAAACGGCGTTTTTGCTCAACGCCAAGTATAGATTGCGGTCTGCGCCAGGGCCACACAAAGGGGCCGTTTCCTGGCCCTGAGACCCCCTCGAATGACGGTTTCTGGGTCGGCTTGCCACGGATCCAACACGGAACCAACACAGTTGAGACACGGGGAGAACACGAATGGGAGGACGAATGGCTCACGTTGCGGATGCTGCCTATTCCATAGATTGGACCTCGTCCGTGTTTCATTCGTGTTTCATCCGTGGCCCCGCTCTCGGGCTTGCCGTCTGATTTCGCAACTTGGCGTGCCCGTGATTCTCGTGGGGTGTCGTGGGGGGGGGGGTGGCAAAGGTCGTTTTGAGCCTTTAGATTCCATGTTTTGAATTTGTTTCGAGTTCAGGTTTTCGTATTTCGCGTTCGGTTACGGCTGGAACGCGTTCGAGAGTTCTCATGAGTCTGCACCACCAACTGATGATTAGTGTTTCCGGCTTGCGCGGGATTGTGGGCGCCGGCTTGGACCCGCTGGTAGCGATTCGCTACGCCGCGGCCTTTGTGTCGGGATTGGCGCCGGGGCCGATCGTGGTCACCCGCGACGGACGCGGTACGGGGGCGATGTTGGCTGCTGCCGTGCACAGCGCGATCGCCGCCTTGGGGCGCGAGGTGTTGGACGGCGACATTGCGGCGACCCCCACCACGGGCGTTCTGGTGCGGCAATATCGCGCGGCGGGCGGGTTTCAGATTTCGGCCAGTCACAATCCGCCCGAGTACAACGGCTTGAAACTGTTTTCGGCGGATGGGCGCGTGATCAGCGCCGGGGACGGGGCCGCCGTGTTGAACCGCTATCAGGCGGGCGAATTCGCCTGGGTTCCGCATCACGCGGTGGGCCGCACTACGAAGATCGAGGCCGGCATCACCGAGCATCGACGGCTGGTCGTGGCCACTGTCGACGCGGCTCGGATTCGTAGTCGCCGGTTTCGGGTGCTGTTGGATGCGAATCACGGCGCCGGCAGCCTGCTGGGGCGTTCGCTGTTGCAGGCGTTGGGTTGCGAGGTGACCGTGGTAGGCGAAACGCCCGACGGCCGATTCAGCCATCCGGCCGAGCCGACCGAGGAAAACCTGGCCGACGTGCGGAGTCAAGTCACGGCCGCCGGCGCAGATGTGGGCTTTTGTCAGGATCCCGACGCGGACCGCCTGGCGGTGATCGACGAAACGGGCCGCTACGTCGGCGAGGAGTACACGCTGGCCTTGTGCCTGGATCATATCCTGCGACAGCGTCAGGGGCCGATCGTCACCAACTGTTCCACCAGTCGCATGGCCCAGGATTTGGCGGACCGGAGCGGCGTCCCGTTTTTCCGGTCTGCGGTGGGCGAAGCCAATGTGACTGGCACGATGCTCGCCCACGGGGCGATATTCGGCGGCGAGGGCAACGGCGGGCCGATCGATCCTCGCGTCGGTTACGTCCGCGACAGCTTTGTCGGCATGGCCTTGATCCTGGACGCGCTGGCAGCCCGCCAACTGCGGCTCAGCCAATGGGTGGACGAATTGCCCAAATACGCGATTTGCAAGACCAAGTTTGCCACGGACCCACAGCGGACCGCTGCCGTCTTGGACGCGTTGGCGGCACACTTCGGCGATGCGCAGGCCGACCGCCTGGACGGATTGCGGCTGGACTGGCCGGGGAAATGGCTGCTGGTTCGAGCCAGCAACACCGAACCGATTGTCCGCGCGATTGCCGAGGCGGCGACGTGGGAGGAAGCCGAGCAGTTGTGCGCGGAGGCTGGCCGGGTGATCGCGGCCTGATTCTCCTGATCCCGCAGGAGTTCCGGCAATTCCCAGACTCCGGCGTTGCAGGCGGTTGATTTCGTGTCGTCCCAGACGCTATGCGGCTGAAATGCTCATCGGTTTGTGCCGCAAGACGCACCATGCGGGGGGCTGGTACACAGTTCCCACTCCACCAAATCAACAGCCCGCATTGCAAAGGGGGGAGGACTTGGCTAATCTGAAGACTGAAATGTGAATTTTACATGTCACGTTTCTTGTTTTCTTACATTTTTTCGGAGGTCCGAGTTCATGAGAAAGAAAAAAGGGTTTACGTTGGTCGAATTGCTGGTGGTGATCGCCATCATCGGCATCCTGGTGGCTTTGTTGCTGCCGGCCATCCAGGCCGCGCGCGAAGCGGCACGGCGGACGCAGTGCGTCAACAATCTGAAGCAACTCGGGTTGGCCGTGCAAAACTTTCATGACACGCACAAGGCGTTTCCGACTGCCTCGCACCAGCGGTTGCTAGCTGTTCCCGGGACGACCAACGATTTCACGGGTAACCGACATCGTTGGAGCTATCTGGTCGTGCTCCTGCCTTTTATCGAGCAAGGGCCGTTGTATGACGAGTTCATGGCCAACCATTTGGCCATCACCGTTCCTTGGGGCACGGACGCCCTTACCACCGCGAAGATTCCCGCGATCCTTTGCCCCTCCGACGGCGGTGCCATAGGGGCACAGGCGAATGTCAGGCAGCCGACCAGTTATCATTGCAACCGCGGCGATTACCGCCTGAATTACGATTGGCACGAGTGTCGAGGCGTATTTGGGCGTGGAGATCAAAGGTACCTGACGATGTCGGGTATCACCGACGGTACGAGCAATACGATGTTAATCTCCGAGTGCGTGGTTGGCGTCCAAGGCAGCCGTCGGGTCACCGAGGCGTTTGCCAATGGCTGGGGCGCGGACAATGGCGGGCCGCCGGCACCTTGCCTCGCACGCGTGGACGCGTCCGGGATGCTGACCGGCAGTCTTCAAGGTCCCGATTGGCTCAGCGGCTGGCGGTGGGCGGATTCTCACTCGATCTACACACAATGGCATCCCGTTCTGCCGCCCAATTCTCCGTCGTGCGGCAATACCGGCGAAGACTGGGCTTTGATGACGGCCAGCAGCCGTCATCCCGGGGGCGTGAACGTGGTGTTCGTTGACGCTTCGACCCACTTCATCAGTGATTCCGTCGATGCCGGGGATCCGACGGCAGCGGAAAGAAACTCGCCTCTGCTGGTCGACCCCAATCGGCCTCAAGACTACAACGGTCCTTCGTTTCGAGGCGTCTGGGGAGCATTGGGATCGTCTCGCTCAGGCGAGTCGGTTCAGAAGCCGTAAGAAAGCGGTCGCAAAAACAACGTCGCAGGGCGGAATTGATTCCGTCCTGCGGGAGCGAAGTCCATCCTGCGGCAAGAGTCAATGAATACAATTGGAGGAGCTATGTCTCGACTGAACGGCGGTCTATTGTTGCTTTGTTTGGTTTCTTGGTTTGTGGCCCTGACCGGCTGTGGGTCAGCGGTCAGCACGGAGTATGTCGAAGGCGTTGTCACGGTGGACGGCAAGCCCGTGGCGGAGGCCACGGTGATGTTCACGCCTGTGACGCAGGGTCAAGGAGCGCCGGCTACCGGCACCACCGACGCCAATGGGGTTTACAAATTGACGGCGGTGACGGTGGGAGAGGCAAAGCCTACGGCGGAGGGGGGGACGCTTCCCGGAGACTACTTTGTCGGCGTGATCAAATCTGTCTCGGCGACAGCGATGAGCGAGGAAGAAGCCTACGAAAAGGGAGTACCCTACGTTGCGCCGAGACCGGGCGAAGTTCCGGAAATGAAACATGAGGTTCCGCAGAAGTACAATGATCCGAAAACGTCCGGATTGAAGGTCACGGTCCAAGCGGGCAAGAATACGATCCCGCTGGAACTGAAATCCGCCGAGTAGTGATTTCCACCGGACCGCGGCTCCATCGGTCGCCGGGGGATCGCCATGAAGCGAAATCGAGCCTCCCGAGAAACGCGGCTTGGTCCCTCGGCAAGTTCCCATCTGCAAGCGGAACCGAACGGGCAGCGATGGATTCGCTTGGCATGGCTGGTCGCGGGGCTGAGCTTGGCCCTTGCCTTTGCGGGCTGGCTGCGTTGGGGTTCCGAATGGTGGTCCGTTGGGCAGGTCGCGGCGGCGCTGAGCGATCCCCCAATTCCGCTGGGGGAACCTCCGGTCGATGCCTCGGTGGTGTTGCGTTTACCCGCCCCGTTGCCCCGCACGGCGGAAGAGTTTGGTGAAGAGGCTTTGGCCGTGGGGCAGCGACTGGTCGAGTCGCTGCCGGACGAGTCCGAGGCGCACGCCCAGCTGGCCATGGCTTATCTGCAAGTCGGCCAGGATCGAGCGGCGTTGGCAAGTTGGCGCGCCGCCGTTGCCAGGGACGAGCGGTTTTCGCAGGGCCATTTGGGAATCGGCACCATCCTTGCGGATCAGGGCGAGACCGACCAGGCGATCGCCGCGTTGCGAAAAGCCATCGAACTGGATCCCGAGCTGGAGCAAGCGTATCGGCAACTGACCGAACTCCTGCTCCGGCAGGGCGATTCGGCGAGTGCCGTGGCGGTGGCCCGCGAGTGTGTCCGACGATTTCCAGCGGCCTGCGAGAACCATTTCTGGTTGGGGCAGAGTTTTGTGGAGCGGGGTGACTGGACCGAGGCTCGCCGCAGTCACGAGGAGGCGGTTCGCATCAACCCGAACTGGACGCATTCTTACTATCCGCTGTCCCTGGTCTGCGCCCGCCTGGGCGAGCATGCCGCGGCAGCCGGCTATCGCCAACAATTCGCAGCCTTGAAATTGGCGGATCTGCAGGACGCCCGGAACCCGAACCAAGATTACGACGACGTGGCGACGCAAAGGCAAGCCATTATTCGTCGGCATGTTTTGGGCGGCTCGCTGCAGCTGCGGCACGGAAATTCCCTCGCGGCAGAGGCGCATTGGGTGCGAGCCGCTGCGATCGCTGTGGGCGATGTTCCCACTCGCAAAGCCTTGACGGCGCTGTACCAGCAACAGAATCGTGCGGGCGCGGAACTTCGATTCCTCGAAGAGTTGATTCAGCTGGAACCCGAGCAGCCGGCGCATCCGTTGCGCAAAGGCCGGTTGCTGGTCGCCTTACGATCCTGGTCCGACGCGGAACGGACGCTGCTGCAGGTGCTCGACCTGCAGCCTGCGTCGGTGGACGCGCATCTGCTGTTGGCCGAGATGGATCTGCGCCGCGGCGTCGACCTGGCGGCGGCGCAAGCCCGCGCGGAGCGCGCGGTGGGTCTGGAAGCTTCGCCGCGGAGCCTGTTGTTGCTGGCCGCGATTTGCGGCGCGCGCGGCGACCGGCCCGCAGCGCTGGCTGCGCTGCGACACGTGCTGACGTTAGCCCCGGAGAACGCCGAAGCGAGGCAAGCCTATGAACAGTTGCTCGCCACAAACTAGACCGACGCCGGAGACGTTGGCGGCATGCGTGGCGGCAACTTCCGCCCGTCGAGCCGTATTGACGATCGGGGGCCTGCTGCTGGGATGGAGCTTGCCGCTGGCGCCGGTCCGGGGCGCGGAGGCCCTGCCCCGCGGTCCGATCCTGCTTCGCGACGTGAGCGAGGCGGTGCAACTCGCTTTCCGCCACACCGACGGCAGCAGCGGCAGGCGATACATCGTCGAGACGGTTACGGCCGGCTTGGCGCTGTTCGACTACGACGGCGACGGTTGGATCGACATCTATTTCCTGAACGGCGCTCCGACGCCTGGCTGTCATTCGGAGACTCCGCCACGAAACGCCCTGTATCGCAACAACGGTGATTGGACCTTTGCGGACGTGACGGAGCAAGCTGGCGTGGGAGATCTCGGATTCGGGCTGGGCGTGGCCGTAGGCGACTATGACAACGACGGCTTCCCGGATGTTTACGTGAACAACTTCGGCCCCAATGTCTTGTACCGCAACAACGGGGACGGGACCTTTGACGAGGCCACGCTGCAGGCGGGAGTTGGAGCCGGGGACAAGGTCGGCGCGGGAGCTTGTTTCCTGGACATCGAAGGCGACGGGGATCTGGACTTGTATTGCGCCAATTATGTCCGTTTCACCTATCAAAACCATGTCAACGTCGTGGTGGGCGGATTCCCTCAGTATGCCGGCCCGAAGGACTACGAACCGGAGCCGGACATTCTGTTCCGCAACAACGGCGACGGCACCTTTACCGACATCAGCCAGCAAGCGGGAATCGCTGCCCATGCCGGCACGGGGATGGGCATGGTTTGTCTCGATTATGACAACGACGGCGACACGGACATCGCCGTGTTGAACGACGTGAGCGGCAATTTCCTGTTCCAAAACGACGGAGCGGGCAAGTTCCAGGAGGTTGGCCTGCTGGCGGGGATCGCCTACAACATCGATGGCAAGGAACTGGGAAGTATGGGCTTTGAATGCGGCGATTACGACAACGATGGCTGGCTTGACCTGTTCCAGACCGCCTATGCCGGCGAACTGCCCGCCCTGTACCAGAATACTCAAGCCGGCTTTTTCCTCGACGTCACACGGGCCGCAGGAGCCGGGATCGCCGCGTATCCGCACGTCAACTGGGGAACCGCGCTGGTGGACTTTGACAACGACGGGGACCGGGACCTGTTCATCGCCAACGGTCATCTCCAGGACAACGTCGAATCCTACTCCGGCGCGGCTTCCTACGAAAACCAAAACACCCTGCTGATGAACACCGGCAACGGCAAGTTTGTCGACGTCTCGAGCGCCTGTGGGGACGGTCTGCTTCCCAAACGGTCCAGCCGCGGCACCGGTTTTGACGACTTAGACAACGACGGCCGGGTGGACGGCGTGATCCTGAATTCTCGGCGCGAGCCCACCATCCTCCGCAACGAATCGGCAACCGATCACCATTGGCTCCAAATCCGCTTGTGCGGGACGCGGACGAATCGCGACGGTGTCGGCGCTGCGGTGCGGGTCGTTTCGGGCGAGCTCGTGCAAATGGCCGAGGTCCACAGCGGCCGAGGTTACCAGAGTCATCATGGCACGCGGTTGCAGTTTGGTTTGGGAAAACGTGAGCGCATCGACCGGGTCGAAGTCCGCTGGATCGGCGGAGATACCGAGGTCTTCCAGGCGGTTCCCAGGGATGCCCTGGTGACGCTCGTCGAGGGCACTGGATCGCCCGCGCCGTAAGAGCCCGGAAATGACGTCGGAAATGACGGAAGAACGAATTGTGAGGCTTACCGCAATCCGCCCCGACTACCGGCGATGCGGGCCTCGGATCACTTGGAAAAGTGTTCCAATCTGAAGCGAAGCCTGCTAAACTATGTCTTCTTGTTCGTCCGTTTGGGGATTTCAGCAGCACATTGTTCTAGTGAGGTGAACCATGCGTAAACGGCATTTGGGTTTCACGTTGGTCGAGTTGTTGGTGGTCATCGCCATTATCGGAATCCTTGTGGCCTTGCTTCTGCCAGCCATTCAGCAAGCCCGCGAGGCGGCGCGGCGCACGCAATGCGCGAATCATCTCAAGCAGTTCGGAATTGGCTTTCAAAACCATCACGACACGTACCGGCATTTTCCGCACGGCGGCAATCATTGGTCCTACGCACCGGATTTTGGCCAGGGATTGAACCCGGAAGTCGGTGCCACGCAGCGAGCGGGCTGGGGATTTCAAGTCCTGCCGTTCATCGAACAGGAGCAGGTATGGCGGGGAAACGGCGGGCTTGACAAGGCCGAGTGCCAGCGGCAGGCCATTGGAGCGGCGATTCCGAACTTCTTCTGCCCCTCGCGGCGTGCGCCGGAGGCGATCAGCGCGGCCGCTTGGTACGATCCGCCCGGTACCTACGTGCATGGCATGACCGACTATGCGGCCAGCAACGCCAACAACACGGGCGTTGTCGTGCAGATCAACAACAACGGCACCTGGGCCAGTGGGGCTCCGATCACGACAGCAAGCATCATCGACGGTACATCCAACACGCTGGCTGTCGGCGAAAAACGCATGAACATCAAAGCCTTGGGCACAATCCAAACCGACGACAACGAGGGATACACCAGCGGTTTTGACCACGACGTCATGCGATATACGGATACCGCCCACGACCCGCGCCCGGACACGACCTCCAATTTCGGAGAGTATCGTTTCGGATCGTCGCACCCCGGCGGCTTCATGACGGTCTTTGCGGACGGCGCCGTGCATTTCATCTCCTATGACATCGACGGGCAGAATTTTGCTCGCATGGGACAACGAAACGACGGCGACCCGGTTTATTTCCCGTAATCCGCCTGACGAAACCACGTTCAACACCAATTTGGACGGCGAACAGCCAATCGAGGAGTCCCGCGATGAAGTCCTGCGCGCGAGTTTGTTTTTTCATGGCGATCACCGTCTTGGCTTGCAGCGGTTGCGGTGGAGGGCATTCGCCAGGAGACGGAGTGATCGTAACCGGAAAGGTCGTCAAGAACGGCAGTCCCTTGGACGTGCCGAATCGAGAGGTCGCCCTGGGGATCGTCGAATTAGTCCTCGTGCCTTTGGGAGTCGGCGAGGGAGGTGCGATGCTGCCGATGGAAAGCGCGCACGTTGCCGTAGACGGTTCCTTTCGGCTGGAAGGCCCGGGCAGGGGCATCAAGCCGGGCAGGTACAAGCTGGCGGTCTACCAACGCGACCGAGGCCCCGGCAGCGATTTACTCGCCGGCGCCTTTTCTGAAAAAAACTCGCCGATCGAAGTCGACATCCCAGAGGACAGACGGGGCCGCAAACACGATCTGGGCGTTATCGAGTTGGACGATCATGCGATGAAGTCTCCGTAGGAGGCGGGAACGCCGCTTGCGGCTGCCATCAACGCAGGAGTCGAGGCTTCCGCCGGTCCGAGCCGTCGCAAGGCGATACTCCAACATGCTCGAAACCGATCAGCCTGTAAATCTCATTCACCCACGAGGGAAGCGGGCTGTTGATTAAATGCCGTCCGGACCGTCCAGGATGTTGGAGTTCACGCTTCCGCGTGTCTTTTCCCGCCGGCAGAGACCGGCCAAACACGCTAGAGCGTGAACTCCAACGGGTGCGATCCCACGGAATATGCGTCAAACACATTAGATCAACAGCCCGCAAGCTCGTGGGGGTCTTGCCGATGCACGTTCTTCGCTGCCTGCTTCGCTTAGGAACATTCGCGGAACAAGAACGGGATCGCATCCGTTGGGTTCTGCAAGTCGGTTTGACCGTCAGAAATACGCCCCACGCAGCAGCCTGGGTCGGCGAAGCGTCTTGAGTCCGTGATACGAAACGACAAGAGAGAAATACGGAATCCGGCTTTTGCGGTCACGGGACAAGCTGTTAGACTATCTTTGGCGAGTTCCGATTCCCGAAATCCGTTTTGGACGAGGAGGCAGGTTGCATGTGTCCGCCGAGAATATATTTGCCGTTTGGTTCCTTGGTTTGGATTCTGTTGGCGGTAGGCATTCCTGCCGGCGCGGCGGAGCCCCCGGCGAGCGCATTGACAACCGCGGTCACCCTGGAAGAAAAGCCCCTGATCGCTCACTGGACCTTTGACGAGGCGAGCGGGGAGTGTCTGGACCACAGCGGGAACAAGTACCACGCGGCGGATCGGTCCTCTGGCCAGCTGGTGCGGAGCGGCGGCGTGTTCGGCCGCGGCATGCGGTTTTCGGGCCAGCATCTGTTGGCCGTCTCGGGGGCCGGGTTGCCGGATTTCTCGGAGGTGCAGCGGATCAGCTTTTCCGCCTGGGTCCAGGTCAGTCGGTTTGATCGGTACAACGAGATCTTCCGCAAAGAGGACGGCGAGCGGCGTGTGCTGTTCTCATTCCAGGAGGATGGCAAGGTGCTCTCCCTGGGACTGAATATCAACGGGTACGTCGAGTGCGACGCGCCCATCGAGCCGAAATGGCTGCTCGACGGCGGCTGGCACCATTGTGCGGCCACGTTCGATGGCCAGACGATGCGCGTGTACCTGGACGGCAGGGAGATTGGCTCGCTCCAGCGGCCGGGCACCATCACCGCCGGCGGCTCGGCGCCCGGCTGTATCGGTTCGACCAACGGGGGGGAATGCCTGCAGGGGATGATGGACGATCTGCGGATCTACGCGGACGCGCTGACGGCGGACGATGTGGCGCGGCTGTATTTGAACGGCGTCGAAGCGATCAGCGTGGCGGACAAGCAGGTGGCGGAACACCTGACCCAGGTTTACCAGCGGGGCGATGATTTGGCCGAGACCCTGACCGCCGTGCGGCGGAATCTGGCGGAGCACGGGATCGAGCCGGGGAGTCGGTTGACGCAGGTGCTCGCCGCCCGGCTGTCCGTGGACTTTGGGCAACCGCTGGCCCAGCTGGTGGAGTACACCGGGATCGCGATCGCCGACTATCTGGCTGCGCGGGGCAACGAGTTGCAATTGCCGGCGGCCCAACGGCTGATCGAGTTGTTGCTGGAATACAAGCCGCTGACCGAGAGCCAGTGGGCCCAGCAGACACCGGAGCAGCTCGAACGCTGGCGGGAGTTCGACGCGATGGCCGCCCGCTTCGAGTCGCTCAAGGCTCAAGGCGAAGCGGCTCAGTTCTCGCCCGATTGGGTGCGACTGATGCTCGAGGTCGGCCCCCGCATCGACTTTCGCCCGCAGATTCACGAGCCCGTGGCGCCCTACATGACTCCGCGCACGCCGGAGACCGTCGATTTGACCGCCGAACAAGCCCGTGCGGCGCTGGAACTCGACTGGCTTCACCAGGCCGGGCAGAACACCGCGCCCATGCAGATTCAAGGCGGGCGTGTCTGGCATTTGACCACGCCCGTATCGGTCGGCAGCCCGTCGCCCGAACGCATTCGCGACGAGATTCGCTGGACGCGAGAACTGGCCGAACGCCTGGAAACGCAGAGTGCTGGCGAGGTCTCCTTTGCCGACGAGCTGGCGAAGCTTGCCGAGTTCGAGCGGCAGGCGGCCGAGTTGACCGTCGGCGACCGCGAGTTTTATTTCCAGGTGCGCGACCTGAAGCGAAGCATCATGTTCCGCAACCCGGCGATCGACTTTGACCAGCTGTTGTTCATCGACCAGCCCTACCCGCAAGGCCGGGAATGGCAACACGAGACGCGGCATCGGCTGGGGTACCAGGCCGTGCCGGGCGGCCGGCTGTTGATCCTCGACGGGCTCGCGCCCTCGGGACGGCTGACCCAGTTGATGCCGCAACCGCCGCTGCATGGCTCGTTCTGGCGGCCCGACGTATCGTTCGACGGCACGAAGGTTTTGTTCAGCTTCAAGCCGCACAACGAAAAAGCCTTTCATCTGTATGAGATCCAGGCGGACGGTTCCGGATTCCGCCAGCTGACCGAGGGGATCTACGACGACTTCGATCCCATCTATCTGCCCGATGGGCACCTGCTGTTCTCGACCACGCGCGGGCACACCTACGTTCGCTGCATGCCCCCCACCAACGCCTTTGTCCTGGCCCGTTGCGAGGCCGACGGCAAGAACATCTACCTGGTCTCGCGGAACAACGAGCCCGATTACCTGCCGTCGGTGATGAACGACGGGCGAGTGATCTATACCCGCTGGGAGTACACCGACAAACCGCTATGGCGGGCCCAGGGGTTGTGGACCGTCAATCCCGACGGTACTCAAGTGCAAACGTTCTGGGGCAACCAAAGCGTTTGGCCGGACTTGCTGAAGGACGCGCGGAGCATCCCGGGCAGTCGGCGGGTGATGTTCACCGGCAGCGCGCATCACAATTGGTTTTCGGGTTCGGTCGGCATCCTCGATCCCGATCAGGGCTTCAACTTTCCGCATGGCCTGACCAAAGTCACGGCCGATTTGGCCTATCCCGAGTCGGGCAACGGGCCGGTCGATCCGGTCGAGTCGCCCCGGTATCACGCCAGCGGCGCCTACTCGGCCTACTACTCGCCGTATCCGCTGGGCGAACAGGACTTTCTGGTTTCCGCCAACCGGGGCGGCAAGTTCGTGTTGTACTTGATGGACACGGACGGCAACCGGGAATTGATCTACGAAGGCGCGCATAACATTTTCTATGCCCAACCGTTGCGTTCGCGTCCGCGCCCACCCGTGATTGCCGACCGCGTGGCCTGGCCCACGCGCGAGCAGCGCGACGATCCTGCGCCGGGCGTGATTTACAGCGGCAACGTCTATGTCGGCGCGCCGCCGGAACTCGCGGGCAAGGCCAAATTCCTGCGGGTGCTGAGTATCGAGCACAAGACCTATACCTACTGGTACAAGCGGCCGTACCTGTCGACGGGGCCGGTGGTCTCGGCGGTGCAATCGGAGGGCGTCAAGCGAGTCTTTGGCACGGTTCCGATCGAGCCGGATGGTTCGGTCGCCTTCCACGCCCCGTCGGGTCTGCCGCTGCACTTCCAGCTGCTGGACGACCAGCAGCGGGCGTTGCAGACGATGCGGAGCTTTACCGGCGTCCTGCCGGGCGAACAGCGAGGCTGCTTGGGCTGTCACGAGTCGCACAGCCGCACCCCGGCTGTCGAGACCCGCGGCTTGGCATTGCGCCAACCGCCGCAAACCATCGAACCGCCGCCATGGGGCGAGGCTTCGGTCAGTTTCCCACGTTTCGTCCAGCCGGTGCTGGATCAGTACTGTGGCAAGTGCCATCAGGGCGACGGCGAAGGCCGCAAAACGCTCGACTTGACCGATCGGCTGGGGTTCTTGATCTTCTCCGAGCCGTACCTGCTGTTGACCGGCCGACCGGCGTGGGGTCGGCCCTATGAAAAGCCGGAGAACCCGCCGCCGGGATTCGGGATCGCCAATATCCTGCAGGTCGAAGGGTACGATCAGCGCGACCCACAGGCTTACCGGACGCCGCCGCCCATGACCGCGCTCTCCCTGCACAGCCAGTTGATCGAGATCGCTGCTAGCGGCAAGCATCATGACGTCAAAGTCGATCCGGTAAGCCTGCAGAAGCTGATCGCGTGGGTCGATACGATGGCCCCCTATCGCGGCGCGGAAGAAGTGCGGGAGATCGAAGATCCCGAGTTCCAAGGCATCGACTGGTTGTCGATCCGCCCGCGAGTCAAGACGGCGCCCACCATCATCCGGCCCGGCCCGGTGGATTGATAGGAGGTGACAGCCACCAAATCTACGCGCGGGCGTAGCGTTGACTCAAGGCCGAGCTGACGGGACGTGGTGGCGATCCAGCTGTCGTCGCCGTATGGCGTGCCGCGGTTGACACAACGACGCAACGCTGCCAGTTCCGGTTCTGTTTGCGGCTCGTTCACGATGTCAACCCAATTCGCGGGCCGTGGCAAAGGCCATGCGGATAGGACTGCCGGAGGGCGGTCCTCACGGCCCAGGCATCTCAAACTCGACCATCGCCATCACTCCGCGCGCTCGACAAGGTTCGCGCGCAGCGCGTTTCGCTCGACGTAACCAATCACGCGGTAGAAATAGTCTTCCGTCTGTACGGGGAACGACTTGTACCGTCCCTGATACAGATGCCCGTATCCCGTCTCGTGGCGATAACCGGTAAACGTCGAGCCGATCATGATCGAAGATCGGTTCGGTCATCGAAGGGGCCTCTCGATGACGAGCACGAGCACCGCCGCAAGCGGCTGAGCACGAGCACGACTAATTCTGGCTCCGCTCCGATATTCTGCTCGTGCTCGTGCTCAGCGAAGCGGTGCTCGTGCTCGTCATCGACCAACTCACGGTACTCGGCTTGCGATTCGCCCACGCCGTCGTCCTTCATCGCCATCCGAGTCAGCATCGAGACGATCCGCTGGAGTTTCCGTTTCAGACTCCGACTCGATTCCGCGTCCAAGCCGCCGGAGGCAACGAGAACGTCCTGGATCGCGGCACATTCCAACGCCGAGCCGCGGGCGATATCCAGGAATCTCGCCCGGTCATTCGGACTCCGCTTGCCGTTCACCTCGGCGACGTTCAACGGAATGAACGGCGCGGCCCGCAGCCATTGATCACGAACATGACGATGAAGTCCCGACAAGCCCTTGGCGACGCGAAACGACTCGGCCGTGTACTGGACTGCGAGCCGGTAAACGTCGAGCCGATCATGATCGAAGATCGGTTCGGTCATCGAAGCGGCCTCTCGATTACGAGCACGAGCACCGCCGCAAGCGGCTGAGCACGAGCACGACCAATTCTGGCTCCGCTCCGATATTCTGCTCGTGCTCGTGCTCGTGCTCGTGCTCGTGCTCGTGCTCGGCGAAACGGTGCTCATGCTCGTCATCAACCAACTCACGGTACTCGGCTTCCCATTCCCCACAGGCGTGCTGGAGCACGCGGGGAGCGGCTCCTCTACAACGGACCACGGACCACGGACCACGGACCACGGACAACGGACCACGGACCACGGACCACGGACCACCCACAACTGACCACCCTCGAAACCATCGGCCGCGAGTACTACGATTTCCGCGCCGCCTTGATGATCCGCAACAACGAAGGTTTGACGAAGACATACAACCGGTTCCACGATCCGCACGAGACATCGCCCGACATCCTGAAGCTCCGCGAGTTGCACGCCGCGATGGACCGGGCGGTGCTGGAAGCCTACGGCTGGCACGATCTGGCCGAGACCGCCACCTGCGAGTTCCTGCTGGACTACGAAGACGACGAGGACGAAGAATTGTCAGTTGTCAGTGGTCCTTCGTCAGTTGCAAAGACCAGTCGTCGGAAAAAACCCTGGCGTTACCGCTGGCCCGACGAGTTCCGCGACGAAGTCCTCGCCCGCCTGCTGGCGCTGAACAAGGAGCGGGCCGAGCAAGAACGGCTGGCGGGGAAAGCGGCCGAGGCGGCGGAGGGGAAGGAATCCGGCCGCAAACGGTTGACGGGTGGACGCAAATCTAGTAAAAAGAATGCGGCGCAAAGCGATCTTCCAGGAATCTGACGATGGCCAACACCAAACGAACCAATCGCTCCGCCGTTCCCGCCCGCTCGACCGGGCCAGCCGCCCCACCCGCCGCCTCCGCGGATCAACTGCTGGGCGAGATCCGAGCCATGATCGAAGCGGCGCGCCAGCAGGTGGCGCGGGCCGTGGACACCACGTTGGTCGCGCTGTAATGGCAGATCGGCAAACGGATTCGCGATGATGTGCCGGGCGGCCAACGCGCCGAGTACGGAGAACAGATTGTGTCACCGCTGTCGGCACAATTGACGGCGGAGTATGGCCGGGGGTACAGCCGCAGCAACCTGTTCTACATGGTTCAGTTCGCCGAGGCGTTTCCGGACCTCGAAATTGTCCAATCACTGTCTGGACAATTGAGCTGGACCCACTTCTTGCAGCTTCTGCCCATCGACAACCCGCTCAAACGCGACTTCTACGCCGAGATGTGCCGCGTCGAGCGCTGGAGCACGCGGACGCTGCGGCACAAGATCGGCCATCTGTTGTTCGAGCGGACGGCGGTCGCCAAGAAGCCGGAGCAGCTGATCGAGCAAGATATCGCCGCTCTGCGGAACGAGGACCGGCTGACGCCCGACATGGTGTTTCGCGATCCCTATTTTCTCGACTTCCTGGGACTGACCGGCCGGTACGCCGAAAAGGACTTGGAACAGGCCGTCCTGCGGGAACTGGAAGCCTTCATCTTGGAACTGGGCACCGACTTCGCCTTTGTCGCCCGGCAGAAGCGGATGACGGTCGATGGCGAAGATTACTACCTGGACCTGCTGTTCTACCACCGGCGGCTGCGGCGGCTGGCGGCCATCGACCTGAAACTCGGCAAGTTTCAAGCAGCCGACAAAGGGCAGATGGAATTGTACCTGCGCTGGCTCGAAGCGTTCGAGATGCAGCTTGGCGAGGAACCGCCAATTGGGCTGGTGCTGTGCGCCGGCAAGACCGACGAGCACGTCCGCTTGTTGCGGCTGGAGGACAGCGGCATCCGCGTCGCGCAGTACCTGACGGAACCGCCTCCGCAGGAACTCCTCGAAAGAAAACTGCACGACATGATCCGCCTGGCCCGCGAACGGCTCGCCCGGCAAGCGCCACACCAGTTGCCCGACCCCGCCCTGCCAACCCCCAAAAAGCCGTCTCGTGCCAAATCGAAGAAACGGAAGTAGGTGTCAGTGGTCAGTCGTCAGTCGTCGGTTGCGGCCCAAAACCGCGTGGGGTACGACATGGCGCACTGGGGCTGCCGCCGGTCGCCACCTCGTGTGAGCGGCAAGGCGCTAGCCGCCGGTGGCGCCTGGCGCGCTTTCCCGCCCAAAACCCGCGGCTAGCGCCTTGCGGCTCACTATGTCCGCGCGGCACGGGGCTGCCGCCCGCGGACCCCCGCCGCATCGCAGACCTGACGCCCGCTAGCAACGCTCACGAAAGAACTTCCCTATTTTCCATTTCGCCCCTCTCCCCGGCCCTCTCCCCGGAGTACCGCGGCGAGGGAGTTGTTTCGCCTGCGTTGCTAACCTGATGCTGCCGTTGCAGACAGCGGCCGCCGGAGTATCTCTGCCGAGCCCGCCGGACATGTCGGGGAGCGTTGTCCGCAGCGTTCGCCGCGGACGAAGATCGTACCGCCGCCCCCCGGCCCGACCGCTGCCGGCTCTCAGGCCGCAGCAGTTGGGCCGGGGGGGGGCGGCGGGGAATTGGGTGAAAACTCGCCACCAAGGAGAGCCGGAAGACGCCGCTCCGACTCGACGGCGAACGGACAGAGAAACCCGAGCACTCGGCCCGCGAGAAAACGGCCGCCACTGCGAACAGGCATCGCGCCGGAGGTACTCCCGCGAGGCGGCTTAGTTCAACGACCATGTTCAATCGGCGGCGACAGGACGATCAACCAGACCGCGGGGCGCAATCGCCGCTCGATTGCAAGACATTGTTCGTGCAGTTGCCGAACGGCGACCGTCGCCGTTGCTGGCGGCTGTGATTCTACCGCACTTGCCGCGGGCCGGGCAAGCTTTTTCTTTCGATTCCGAAAATGTGATAGCGGGTCCGCGCTCAACGAAGTCGCGCGGCCAAGCGAACCGAGCGCGTTCCAGCGGGAGCATTCATCCGCGGCGGCGAACAAGCCCCGAATCGTAGTCCGCGAAGTTGGGCTTCCGGGCGTCGGCCGTGTTTGGCCGAAGGCCTCTTCCCACCGTAGCCTGGGGCAACGCCCCAGGACCGCGTTGTCATCCGGTCTTTTTTGGCCGAAGGCCATATTCACCCGGACGGACAGGGCACGGTGAATATGGCCTTCGGCCAAAGAACCGATGTTTCCATTTCTTCCTGGGGCGTTGCCCCAGGCTACGGTGAATGTGGCCTTCGGCCAGAATTTCGGACCGGAAATGCGCAATTCGGGGGAGAAAAAGGTGGCAGCCACCAAATCTAGGCAAGATCGAACGATTGCGCAAAGTACGTTCCCTTGTGCTCGGTTTACGGCTTTCCACAAGGCGTTCTATCGCAGCGTCGAGGCGACCAGCGTGCCGCCGTTTTCCCCGCGGGCCTTGGATCGCGGTTTGGCCGGGACGCTGGTGGGGTTGGCTCGGCAAGTGCATTCGCCTATGACGGCGGCCCGAGGTGCCGGGGAGATTCTGAATGAGCGAGCCCGCTTGGATTTCGTGGCCGAAATCCTGGCGACCCGGGCGCAGGCCCACCGCCGGGACATGTCGCCCGAAGAAGCCGCGCGAGAACGTGAACGGGTCCGGTTGAAGGCGCAGGATATCTTGGAGGAGTGGAGCAAGATCGCGATGGAGTACGCCCAGCAAGGCGTGGCCTTGCAGTACCAGACGGAAACCGGCGGCGCGCAGCGGCTGCTGTACGACTTCCTCGACCCCCAGTTGAAACTGCTGCCGGCTCGGCATTGGAAATTCCGCGCGAACCGCTCGTTGCGGGACGTGGAACCCAACGTGAACCTGTGGCTGAAGACCCTGGACGGGATTGGGAACCGCCGAAGGGGTCGGGAGTCGTTTTCGGCCAAATCGCTTTCCATGTGGTTGGATCTCTAACCGAAAACAACTCCCGACCCCGTTCCCGTGCCCGACCCCGTTCCCGTGCCCGACCCCGTTCCCGTGCCGTTCCCGTGCGGCTTCAACGTGTGATGAAAAGCCCCTTGGCCAACGAAGGAGGAGGACGAGCAGTGAGCCGCAAACCAGGCGCGAAACCCCACGGTCAGATTCGCCGGACCCAGATCATCACAACGTTCGGGCCGGGCAGCATGGTCGATCTGCCGAACCACTCGGTGTTAATCGCCGGCTTGGATCACTGGTCCAAGGGCGGCGAGGAGATCGTCGAGCCTCGGCTGGTGGAGAAGCTGCAGCGACTGTTGGAGCTTCCTGCTCTCAAGCTGTACTCGCCTCCGCCGGATGAGGACAAGCCCGACGGAACCTTCTTCGCACGGGCCTTGCCCCGGCCGGATTGGGACGTGCCCTGGATGCAAGCCGTCGAGCGTGTGGTGCTTGTGCATCGGCTGCGCGAAGTCGTCGCCCAGGTGGGCTTCACCCGGTTCGAGGCGGCAGCGCCGGATATCCAAGGTGAGTTGGAAATGGGCGTCAGTCGCGCCGATTTGGCCCGCGAACCGACGTAGCTGCCGGCCGTGGAAAACAGGGGCGAAGGCTTCTTCTTGCAGTTCAAGAGCCAAGCCATCGCGGAGTGGTTGGAACGGGACGCGGTGGTCCAGCGGGGGCGGAGACTGCTGGCGGGCTTCGAGCGCTGGCAGGAAGAACATCCCCGCTCGAAGCGTCAGTTCTTTGGCTTGCCCTACGTGCTGCTGCATTCCCTGTCGCACTTGCTGATCACCGCCGTATCGCTGGAATGCGGCTACCCGGCCAGCGCGATCCGGGAACGCATCTACGCGTTGGACGATATCGGCTACGGAATTCTGCTGTACACGGGGACATCTGACGCCGAGGGCACCTTGGGCGGTTTGGTGCAGGTGGGCCGGAAGATCCACGTGCACGTGAGGAGCGCGTTGCGGATGGCCGAGCTATGTTCCAACGATCCAGTCTGCGCCCAGCATGAACCGGAGAACCCGCACGAACGGCGGCCATTTGGCGGCGCAGGGACTCGGGTTCGAGCAGCTCGGCATCGGGGCCGCAGCCGTAAATCCAGGACTTGATCGGTAGCAAAACAAAAACAGTCGACGTGCCCAAACAGCCTGCGGTATCCGGCCACGTCGGGTTACTCGTCAACGAGCCCCCCGCCACAGCCGGGTTGCCCTTGATCTCGTCATCCGACGACTTCAACTCAACTCCTGGACGGAGCGGCTTTCAACGTCGCCTCGTCTCGCCCGAACGGGCGTTCTAGCGCGTTGAACGGAGAAAGCAAGGGGCATGACGAAATCAGCCAGCAGCGCCTCGACCACTGGATAACGGAGCCAAAAGGCGCTAGATTATAGGACTGGCGCGGCTCCGAACTGGCGGTTGCCGCGCATCGGGGCGTGGCGGAACGAGCCGCCGCGTATCACAGCAAGGGGATCCCGCCATGCAAGGCAAAGAACGCATCCTGCGGGCGCTTCGGCGCGAAGTGCCGGACGCGGTACCAACGTTTGAATGGTTCATCGACACGGCGGTCGGCCGGGCGCTGGCGGACAGCGATGACCCGTTGGACATTACCGAGCGGCTGGACTTGGACGGCATCAACATTCGGCCGGACTATCGTCGAGAGTTCCAGGACGACAACACCCTGGTCGACGAATGGCAAATCCGCCGCCAACTGACCGGCGACTGTCTGCCGGCGCTGCTGGACAGCCCGATCCTGGACATCACTCGCCACGCCCGCTATCAATTCCCTGATCCGGCGGCCGTTCATCGCTTTAGCACACTGGAACGAGCCCTCGACCGGTTCGGCGATCGGCGGGCCGTGATCCTGAATCTCCGGGATGGGTTCTCCGACATGCGCGATCTGCTGGGCTACGAGGAATCGCTGATGGCGCTGCTGTTAGAGCCGCAAGCCTTTTCGGAACTGCTGGACCGCGTGGTCGAATACAACCTGCAATTGGCGGCGGCGGCTCGTCAGCGCTACGGTGTCGAGATCGTGGCCACCACAGACGACGTGGCCAACGCGACGGGGTTACTGATGCGTCCCGATACCTATTTCGAGATGATCGCCCCGCATTTTCGCCGTGTCCTGCAGGGCTACAAAGAGCAGGGCTATCTGTGCATCAAACACTGCGACGGCAAGATCGATGCGGTCGTCGATTTCTGGATCGAATGCGGCATCGACGCGCTGGACCCGATCGATCCCAGCGCCGGATACGCAATGGCACAGATGAAGCAGAAGTACGGATCCCGGATCTGTTTGAAGGGCAACGTGGACTGTACGGGCGCCTTGTGCAACGGTACCCCGGAACAGGTTTCGCGCGAGGTGCAACAGTGCCTCCGCGGCGGCGCGCCGGGCGGCGGATTCATCCTGTCGTCCAGCAATACCATCCACCGCGGCGTGCGGCCCCAAAACTATCTCGCGATGCTGCATGCCCTGCGCCAGTTTGGCAAGTATCCGGCATTGTGCGATTGAGGGACGCTCGGCCTTGATCGTCGGGTTACGCGGGACCGGGGGTTCGCGTTCTTGCGTAACCGTCTGAGTAACGCCGGATCGTCCGAAAGTCGTCCCTTAGAATCCGCATAATCGTCAAACTTTGCCTAAGGCCGCAAGGCTGCCTCGCCCGATCATAAGCTGTGCGGTGTTCTGGTGGCTTGCTGGAGTCGCGCTGTACCTTCCCGATTCGAGGAGGTGACGACGTCGCGGCCAGGACGCCATCTCGTGAAGCTTGATAGGATGGCAAAGATGCCCGTTTTGCGTCGCCAAGAGCGACGAGGCGGCCAGGGGCGATTTATGAAGAACGGCATTCGCAATGATCTTCGACCGGGGTGCCGATTGGTCAGCTTGTGCGTCGTCGCCGTTCTGGCGGTCCTTGGCGGGCTGGGTGGCCGGGCAACGCCCGGCCAAGAGCGTAGAGGTGGCCCCAAGATCATCATTTTTCAGGACACTCAGCTTCCAAATACGGGCCAAAGGCAACGCTTCAGCCCGTCTCCCGTCTTGCCTTCTCAACGCGCCGAACCCACCCCAGCCTTGACTCCGCCCCGGTTCAAAGTACCGGACGTGCCGGCCGTTGAACCGCAGACGCCCAGTTCCGTCGCACGGCAGCCTGTCCAGCAGGTCGGCGAGCCTGCCACTGGTCTTCCGCCCGACTGTCTGCCTCCGGATAGTTTCTCGTCCAAGAGGGGCAAGCTGGGAGAACAGACTTCCGCTTCCGAACCGGGACTTCCGCCCTTGGCCAATCCTTGGTCGAGAAATGCAAAGCCTCGGGATTCGATTCGCACTCCACAGCAACCGGGGTTGCTCCCCCTTGAATCCTTGCGAGAGGATTCCTTGTTAGGGCGTGCTGGAAACGAGACACCCGACGGCGACGAGACAGCCTCGGTCACGTCGGCCGTCCAGCCTGTGAGCTTTGCTCCCGCCGGACCGTCCGAAATGGGGCTGGGCGAGAGCCCTCGGAGCGTCGTCGAGTCCACTGCCTCGCCGCCGCTGGCGGCCCACCATGCTGAAGCAGACGTCCCCGCTTGGCGAATCGTCAGCGTATGGGTCGCGATCTCATTTTCCATCGCCCTTTCGCTGTTGGCGTGCAGTTTGGTCCTGCTGACGGTGCGTCAACAGATCGGAGGGAAGCACGGTTCGATCCTCCGCGTCGAACTCACGCAACCCGGCGGCGGGAGCCTTGTCCTGCCGTTCGCGCTGGCGTCGCAGGCGGAGGGGGCGGACGGACGGGCAGCGCCGTCGCGCTACCGGACACGCGTCGCGGACCTCGGAGACGCCTCGCTTGCCGCAGCCATGTTCGGTTCGATCCTTGGGGAACCCCGTGGCGGAGGCGAGCAGCGCCGTGGGGATCCGGATGACGCCATTTTCCAACAGATCCTTGAGGATAACCTCGCCCTGCAAAAAGGGGAGTGAATTCTTCGGTCAGGTGACATGTTGCAGAAGCCATGCCGCCGCAGTTCAGTCGCCAAGCCGCGTTCGAAAGCCCCCGTTGAGGATACCATGAATCGAGAAGTGTTTTTGGTGGGAATGGACTTTGGCAGTTTCAAGACCTCCGTGGTGGCCTCCAATGGCAAGCGAGAGACGCTTTACACTGCGGTCGGCTGGCCCAAGGATCATATCGCCCGCTCTTTGCTGCGGCGGGACGTCATTTTTGGGACGGACATCGTGCGTCAGCGGCTGGCCCTGAATGTCGTCCGTCCGTTTGCCAAGGGAGCGTTGAAGTATCTGGACAATGACCAATCCGGCGTTTCGACGGACGACCTCGCCCAACGCCAGCTGGCGGCAAAGCTGTTGGTCGATCATGCGGTCGGTCTGGTCGAGCCTCCACCCGATGCCCTGGTCTACGGGGTCGTGGGCGCTCCGTCCCGCGCCTCGAACGTGAGCAAACGGCTGTTGATCGAAGCGGTTCGAGGGGTCTTCGATGCGGTGGTGATTGTCGCCGAGCCGTTCACGGTGGCCTACAGCATGAACCGCCTGATGGAAACACTGGTCGTCGATATCGGGGCTGGCACCATCGACATCTGTCCGATCTATGGAACGTACCCCAAGGAAGAAGACCAGGTGACGGTGCCCCTCGGCGGCGACGCCATCGACGAGACATTCTGCAACAGCCTCCGCAAGATGCATCCTGAAATGCAGCTGTCGCTGAACATGGCCCGCGAAATCAAGGAGAAGCACGGGTTTGTCCATGATTTGGACGAGAACGTCATTGTCTCTCTTCCCGTTTCGGGCGTGCCCACATCGTTCGACGTGACGGAATTGCTGAGAGATGCGTGTCGCTCGGTGGTTACGCCCATCGTCGACGGGATTCGCGAGGTGATTGGCAGATTCGATCCAGAGTTTCTACGGCCGATGCTGAACAATATCCTGTTGGGGGGTGGCGGCAGTCAGCTGCGGGGCCTGGACCGGTTGCTCGAACAATCGCTGGAGCCATTGGGCGGCGCGACGGTAACCAAGGTCTACGACTCGGTGTTCGCCGGCGCCGTGGGGGCTCTGAAGTTGGCCATGAACATGCCGACGCAGAACTGGGAACAATTGCGTTCGGCCGACACGTCGCGGAAAGAAGATGCGCGACCGCTGGCTCGCGCCGCGTGAGCCGGCACGCCAGGAGGTCTCCGCGATGACAACCTCCCACGACGCTCCGCTTGCAGCGGCTCCGCAGGCCCGCCGCAAGCGCTGGCAGTTCACGCTCAGCACGCTGTTGGCCGGCATGTTGGTCAGCGCGATTTTCTTCGGCTACTCGGGACTGTGGTGGCGGCGCGTGCTGGAAGAACGCGAGCGGTCGGCGGCGGTCATCCAGCGGATGGAAGCCGATCTGCAGGCGGAACGGCAGGCCCATCGCCAAACTCAAGCCCGTCTGATCGTCGCTGAAAGTCAGCTGCAGGATGCGATCGGCGTGCGCATCGACCAACAGCTGGCCGATCGGGTGGCCGCCGAACGGCAGCTGAAGATGATCGAACAGTATGCGGCCCGCCTGCGGGAGGAATTGACGGCCGCGCAACAGGAAACAGAGAAGCTGCGCGAACAAGCGGAACGTAACCAGCGCCGCGACGCGGCCCCATCCCCCGGCGCCAACTCGCCGCCGCCTTCGACCGCGGATACCGACTGAACGGCAACGAACCGCAAGCTGGAAGCTTACGCCACCTATTTCTTGGCCGATCCTAAGTCAATTTCTTTCGACGTTTACGCCTCGGGCTGGCCCCGTTCGGCCATCGCTTTGCGAACGGCCTCGGAGACCGCTTCGAGCACGGCGGCGGGAATGGCCAGATCGGTATCCAGGCCGGACGGCGAGAGCAGCACGCCGAGGCCGATGGGCGGCGTCTCCGGGAGTTCCGGAATCGCCTCCGGCCCGGGCCCGGGCGCCCCCACGATCTTCAGGGATTTCATCATCCGCGCTACGAACGCAGCCCCGCCGCGCGGACTGACCAATCCCACCCACTGGGCCCCCGGCGGCAACATGGCCAGCGTTTGAGCCACCCCGGCCTCGTCGGCCAAGGGCGGTTTGCCTTCACGAATCGCCTGGACAGCGGTCACCAGCTGGTCCGGCGAGACATACGCGCCGACCACCGTCGTCTGATCGGCTGCCGCGAAATAGGTGCTCATCATGTCGCCGCCGCCGAACATCAACTCCATCATCTTTTCGGTTTCGGGGCCCTGCCCCGGGCCCAGAAACGGTTTCATATTCATCGCCAGTTTCAGCACGGGCAAGCCGTCGACTTCCATCCGTTGCGACTCGAACGCCAACAGCGGCTGTCCGGTGTCCTTGAGGATTTCTGCCATCTCGCCCATCGCGGCCTCGTAGTTGTCCAGATAGGCTTTGGCGTCCTTCGTCTTCATTACCATCAGCATCCGGCCGTACAGCGGTTCATTGCCTTGGGCGACGCCCAACAGCATCGCCATCGAGCGCATGCCCTGCATCGACTGGAGCGAGATCTTTGACAATTTCTTGATCTGCTGATCGTTCAGTTTGTCCCAACCGGGATACGATTTCATCATACCGAACGAAATTTCCAGCCAGGGTTTCATCGACGCTGGGGTGAAGACGCCGCCGCCCGCAATGAAGTATGGCGTCTGCGGCAAGCCGGCCAGCGAGCTGGTTTTCAACGGTTTGGCGCTCGTCGCGGCGCTGGCCAGCACGCCGCCCTCGACAGGCACCGTCCGGCTGACGAGATGAACCGCCCCGTCGTCGGCCATCCGCAGCCCGATAGCGGCGTGGCTGATCTCCTTGTCCATCGCAGCCACCAGAGCGTCGTACATCGCCAGTCCCGCGAGAGCGGCTTCGCCCTGCTCGCCTTGGTTGGCCATCTGCGTCTTGGCGACCTGCAAGCCGAACTCGATCTGCTGTTGAGCGAACTTGACTCCGGCGGGCGTCGTCACGGCGTAGACGTCGTTGTCCGACCGCCAGTCTGTCAGCGCCGGCACGGCCTCCGCAATGCTCTTGGCTCCCGCAATCACCGCCAGCAGCGTCGGCTTGTTCGCTTCCTCCGTGATCACGGCGTAGCCGTCTTTGGCTGCCGCAACCACCGGCCTGTCCGCCAGGGACAACTTGGCGACGCCGTCGTCGCCGATCTCCGCGTTCAGTTGTTCGGCCAACGCCACGGGATCGCTCGCCGCCACAAAGGCTACCATCACCGGCACGCCGTTGGGCGTGCTGGGGATCGCCGCCAAGGCCACGCTGCCTTTGTCGTCGAGGCCCTTCTGCACTCCCAAGGTGAGTTTCGCGGTGCCCAGCACGTCGAAGGGCGGTACCTTCAGACGCAGGGCCAACGCCCGGATCTTGTCGTTCGTCTCGCCGACGCGATTGATCACGACGACGCCCAAGGCGTTGTCGGGAACCAGCTTGAGGACGTCGTCCGCCGCGGCCAACGCGGCGGTGAAAACCACCAGGGCACCACAACAAATACCCCGGAAGCAGGATTTGGACCAGATTGTCGACATGGCAAAACCTCCTTACTTGTTTTTAACACTCCCCGTATTCGCCGTCGATGCGGCGATCTTGGGGGCATTCTACACGATCACCGCACCGATTTGACCAGCCTACCGGGATTCCGCTCACTTTTCGCAGCCCGTGGCCTTGTGGTAGACTGGGAACCCAAGAACCGTTCGCCGCCACCGCAGTCTCCGACGAGGGAACTTTGCATGTCCGCCGCCACCTCGGGTTCGTCAACCAGCCGTCAGCGTTTGCAGGCCACGTTGAACCACCGGCAACCGGATCGGGTCTGTGTCGATTTCGGCGCGACGCCCGTCACGGGGATTCATGTCAGCGCGGTGACGCGTCTGCGGCAGGCGGTGCTGGGACAACAAAACGATTTCCGTGTCAAAGTGACCGAGCCGTACCAGATGCTGGGCGAGTTGGACGACGAGCTGCGAGCGGCGTTGGGCATCGACGTGATCGGGATTCCCGGCCGCAAAAGTCTGTTTGGAACCGTCCCAGCGAATTGGAAGCCGTTCACGATGAACGACGGCACGCAGGTGCTTGTCTCTGGCGACTTTCACGTCACCAAGGACGAGGCGGGCGAGACGCTGGTCTATCCCGAAGGCGACACGTCGGCACCGCCCAGCGGCCGCATGCCGGCGGGCGGATACTTCTTCGACGCGGTCATTCGTCAAGAGCCGATCGACGAAGATCGACTGGACCCCGAGGACAATGTCGAAGAATTCGGTTTGTTGAGCGAAGACGATTTGGCCTACTATCGTTCGATGCGCGATTGGCTGCAGCAGCGGGCCGACTGTGGCGCCATGCTGGTCGTCCCCGGCGCCGCGTTCGGCGACATCGCGCTGGTCCCGGCCACGTTCCTCAAGCACCCCAAGGGCATCCGCGACGTCGAGGAGTGGTACGTGTCGACGGTCGTGCGCCAGGGGTACGTGCGGACCGTGTTCGAGCGGCAATGCGAGATCGCCGAGCGGAACATCGCCACGCTGATCGACTTGTTCGGCGACTCGATCGACGCGGCCATGATCACGGGCACCGATTTTGGAACCCAGCGGGGTCCGTTCATTTCCCCCACCGCCTATCGGGACCTGTTCCAGCCTTTCCACAAACGGGTCAACGCGCTGATCCATGCCCGCTCGTCGTGGAAGACGTTCATCCATTCGTGCGGCTCGGTGTACCAACTGATCCCGGACTTTATCGAAGCCGGGTTTGATATCCTGAATCCCGTGCAATGCTCGGCTGCCGAGATGGATCCCGTGCGGCTGAAGAAAGAGTACGGCCAGGACGTCGTATTCTGGGGCGGTGGGGTCGACACGCAACAGACGATTTCGTTCGGCACGCCGCAGCAGGTGTACGACGAGGTCCGTCAGCGAATCGATATCTTCAACCAGGATGGCGGGTTCGTGTTCAACTCGATCCACAACATCCAAGGCCCCACGCCGACGGAGAATATGCTGGCCATGTTCCGCGCCGTACGGGACAGCGCGGGGTGAAATGTGGTCTGCGGCGCGTTTGCCGAGTGTGGCCGGGGACAATCCCGGATTGACATTCTACGAGTTTTCCGCAACGAGGGTGGGAATGATGAAACGCACTTGCCGGAACGTGGCGGTCTCAGCGGCCGCAGTCGGCTTGTTCTTCGCCTGGGGTTCTCTGGGGCTGGCCGAGGTGGTCCGCGTGCAGGTCGACCGGCGCGAGCCGTTTGCCCAGGGCCACGCCTTCGGTCGCAGCGGACCTTACGACAGAATCAGCGGGCGGCTTCATCTGGAAGTCGACCCCGACCAGGTGGCCAACGAGCGGATCACCGACTTGAAGCTGGCCCCGCGGAACGACCGCGGTCGAGTCGAGTTCTGGACCGACTTCGACCTGCTGATGCCGGCCGATCCCAAGCAGGGCAACGGGCGGTTGATCTTCGGAGTGAACAACCGGGGGAACAAGTTGCTCTTAGGGGCATTTAACAACCGGGGCGGTAACGATCCCAAGACACTCGCCGACGCCGGTAACGGATTCCTCATGCGGCAGGGCTATACGATCCTCTGGTGCGGTTGGAACGGCGACGTTCTGCCTGGCGACAACCGCCTCGTCATGGGCCTGCCCGTCGCCCAGCAGGACGGCCGGACGATCACCGGGCGGCTGTATGCCGAGATCATCGTCGACGACGAGCAGATCCAAAGCCAGCCGTTCTACTTGGGCAGTTCGAACGTTTATCCCAGCGTCAGCCTGGACAACGCCGGCGCGACGCTGACCATGCGTCCCGACCGCTCGAAGCCGGCTGTCGAGATCCCCCGCGACCGCTGGGCCTTTGGCCGCTGGGAAAATGGCAAGCTGGTGCCTGACCCCGGGCACCTGTACCTGACCGAAGGCTTCCGTCCCGGCTGGATCTACGAGTTGCTGTACACCAGCCAAGATCCGCGGGTGATCGGTTTGGGTTTTGCAGCGGTTCGCGACAGCGTGTCATTCTTCCGCTATGCGGCGGAGGATTCCCGAGGCCAAGCCAACCCGCTGGCCGGGGCGATCCAGCGGGCGTATGTCTTCGGCATCTCGCAATCGGGGCGTTTCATCCACCACTTCATCTACGAGGGCTTTAACGGCGACGAGCGGGGCCGCGCCGTCTTCGAGGCGGCCCTGCCGCACGTCGCCGGCGGCGGCAAGGGGTCGTTCAATCACCGCTTTGCCCAGACGACCCGCTACGGCTCGCAGCACGAAGAGAACCTGTATCCGACCGACGTGTTCCCGTTCACGTCGGTCCCGCAGAAGGATCCGGTAACGGGCCAGGAAGGCGATATGTTGAGCCAGGCTCGGGCACGCGGCCCGGTGCCCAAGATCTTTTTTACGCAGACCTCGGCCGAATACTGGAGCCGGGCTGCGTCGCTGCTGCACACCGACGTGGAAGGCACCCGCGATCTGCCGCTGGCCCCGGAGGTCCGCATCTACTTCATCGCCGGTGCCCAGCACATCGTCTCCGGTTCGCCCAGCCCGGGGATGTATCAGTATCAACGGAATATCCTCGACCATCGCCCCGCGCTACGGGCGCTGCTGGTGGCGTTGGACCGCTGGGTGAGTTTGGGCGAGGAGCCGCCGGAAAGTGTCTATCCCAAAATCGCCGACGGCACGCTCGTCGATCTCCCCACGTACCGCACGATGTTCCCGCCGATCCCGGAGGTGAAATTGCCTCAAGTGATGAATCGGCCGTTGCGGCTCGACGCCGGCCCGCGCTACTGGAGCGAGGGCATCGCCGACCACGTGCCGCCCAAGGCCGGGCCGCCGTATGGCGCCCTGATTCCGGCGGTCGACGAAGACGGCAATGCCGTGGCGGGGATCCGCCTGCCGGAAATCTCCGTGCCGCTGGCAACCTATACCGGCTGGAACGTCCGCGCGGCAAAGCACGGCGCCGAAGGCATGCTGTCGCGGTTCATCGGGGCCTACTTCCCCTTGCCGCCAACTCCCGAGCATCGCCGCCAGACAGGCGACCCGCGCCGCTCGGTCCTGGAACGTTACCCCACGCAGCAGGCTTACCTTGACCAGGTCGCCCAAGCGGCCCAAGCCCTTCGCGAAAAACGATTGCTGTTGGAGGAAGACGTCGAGGCGATCCGGAGGAAGGCCGCGGCGGAGTTTCTGGCGAGCGGCGGAAGCGCGTCCTCTTCATTCTTCGTCGCCAACAACGGCAACGACGCCTGGTCGGGCACGCGGGCCGCGCCCAATGCTCCGGGCGACGACGGGCCGTTCGCGAGCCTGGCCAGGGCGCGGGATGCCATTGGCGCACTCAAGGCCGCTGGGCCGCTTGCCGAAGCGGTTCGCGTGCAAATCCGCGGCGGCGTCTACTACCTCACCGATACCGTGACCTTCGGTCCCGAGGACTCCGGTGCCGAAGGAGCGGTCATCTCCTATGAGGCCTATCCGGGCGAGACGCCCGCGTTTGTGGGCGGGCGGCGCATCGAGGGCTGGCAGCCCGCGACGGGACGCATGTTGTCCGTGCATCTGCCCGGGGTCCAGGCGGGCGACTGGTATTTCCGCCAACTGTTCGTGGATGGCCAGCGGCAGGTGCGGGCGCGATCCCCCAACGTGGATCCGGCGGATCCGATCCGCCGGGGCTTCTTGTACACGGCGCCCAGCCAAGGCGGCTTCGGCCTGGCGGTCAACAACATCCACAACCCGGGCGACTGGACGGAATACCGCGTGCAGATACCGGCCGACGGGGAATACGTGTTCTGGGTGTACTACGGAGCATTGAACGCACCGCACGGCAGGACGGACATGTCGGAGCGGACAACGCTGACCGTGGACCAGGGCCAACCGATTCTGCTGGCGGATCTGCCCGATACCGGCAGTTGGGCGGCCTCGCGCTGGAGCCGCGCGGCCGCCGTGCGTTTGCAGCGGGGCGAGCGCGTGCTGCGATGGCAGAACGTGCAGGGCGGCGGCCTCACGTTGGATGCTTTCGCCTTGTGCGACGCTCCGGACTGGACGCCCCGTGGCAAGACCTTGCCCGGCATAGCGTCCGGAAAGCATCTGGTAGTCTTCCAAGCCGAGGCGTTCGCAGCCTCGCACGGCAGGCAGTTGAGTATCGGGGGCACGGGTGGCTCGAAGACGGAGTTCCACTATGGGCCCGGCGAATTCAAGGCCGCATGGGCTCAGGCGCCGGACGCCGAGTTGCACATCTTCCAGTCTGGATCGTGCCGCGCTTTCAAGGAGATACTCGCCATCAAGGCCGTGGACGAGCAGACGCGGACGGTCACCGTAACAGGGCCCGAAGCGGTGGCCGATCTCCACACCGGCGACCGCTACTTTGTGGAGAATCTCTTCGAGGAGCTGGACGCTCCCGGCGAGTGGTATCTGCACCGCGCCACGGGCGTCCTGACCTTCATCCCGCCCGACGGCTTTGGCGACGCCTCCGAGGTGGTCGCTCCCACCGTGGGACGGATCATCGAGGTGGCCGGCGCAAGCCATCTGCGGTTCGCCGGCCTGCGACTGCGCAACAGCGACTACACGCCCGAGGACGGTTGCGGCGGCTACGGCATGGGTAACAACGGGACGGTGTACTTGGGCGAAGCTCACCACTGTGTGCTCGAAGGCTGCGCGGTCACCCACACGGGCAGATACGCCGTGTGCATCAGCGGGGGCGGCGACCATGTCGTGCGGCGCAACGACTTCGCACACAGCGCACAAGGCGGCGTGCTGATTCTCAGCAGCGCGGGCAACGAGGTGTTGGACAACCACATCCACGACTGCGGCGCGATTTACAAGCACGTCGGCGGGGTGGTGCTGCAGGGCAAGGGCACCGACGACAACCGCATCGCCCACAATCACATTCACCGCATATCCCGCTACGGCATCACGCTCAAGAGCGCAGGCCTGCGCAATATCATCGAGTTCAACCGCGTGCATGAGACCAACCTGGAAACGTACGACACGGGCGGAATCGAGGTGACTCAGCACGATCGCGAGCTGCGCAGCGGCAGCGCGATCCGACACAATATCGTGGGCGACTCCGTCGGCTGGTACGCCCAGGGGCCCGACAAGGATGTGCAGATGTCGTGGGGCATCTACCTCGATTCCTTCGCCGGCGGCTACACCGTCACCAACAACATCACCTTCCGCAATTCCCACGGTGGTATCATGCTGCAGGGCGGCCAGGGCAACACCGTCGTCAACAATATCTTCGTCGACAGCACCATCGCCCAGGGGTACTTTCCCAACTTTCAGGACAACTCGACCGGTCAGACCCTGGAACGTAACATCTTCTCCTACGCCGACCCCGAAGCCCTCTTGTTTGCCGGCGGGAACTTGACGCCCGAGGTCCTCCGCGCCGACCGAAATCTGTACGATTGCCCGGCGATGGAGACGCCGCGGATGCGAGTGCGGGGCATCGCGTCGTTTGCGCAATGGCAGGAGCGGGGCTTTGACCGCAACTCGGTCATCGCCGACCCGCGGTTTGTGGCTCCCGAACGCGACGACTACTCACTGCGGCCGGAATCGCCTGCGTTTGCTCTGGGCTTCCAGGCCATCGACACGCGCCGCATTGGTCTGCTGACGCCGCGCTGAGATTGGTGATTGCCCGCGGCGATCCGTTCGCCCACTACCTGGCGTTGCGGGAACATTCCGCCGGGCGGTTTTCGGACGACGACGGCGAACTACTCGGTTTGGTCGAGCGATGCGTCCAATCGTCCGACACGGTGAGATTCTATTGGACGTGCGAAGCCTTGGCCGATCGGCAAGTGACATCCGCCATCCCGATCCTGTCGCGATTGGCCCAGGTGGACAACCCGCCTGGCCTGCACGGTCCGGCCGGAATGGGGCGCGGTTATCCGGTGGCCAGGGCGGTTGGCCGTCTGGCCGGGGTTCTGGAACACGCGCATACGCTGCTGCGCGGACAAGCCAAAGCCTGGACGCCAACCTGGGCAGCGTCTCAAGGCGCTCCCGCAGGACGGATCTCCAACGTCTGCTCATCCAGTCGGTAGGTCAATCCACCGGGTTCGAGCAGCGTTTGCAACAGCTGGTCCAGGGTCACTTCCTTCACGTCCAGCCAAACGAGTTTGTCCCGCATGTCTTCGCTCCGGGGATCAAAGCGGAGTTCCACACCGGTTTCTTTTGCAATGGCGGCAGCCACTGCGGCCAGAGGTTTATCTTGGACCCGTAGCGTGTAGCGTTTTTCCCCCTTGGTCTTGGCGGGCGGCGGTTTGGGCCGGGCGGCGGTACCGTCCAGGAGTCGCCGGATACCGTCGGCAACTTCGAGCGTGGCATCCACGACGACATCGCCGTCTTCGATCGTAAAGCTCGCATCGGGAAAACGCCGCCGGATGGCTGTGCCAACCGCCGCCGGACTGCCGCGCAGCGGAATTCGCCGCACGATCGAAGCCGTGGCCGGCAAGGGCTTCAAGCGGACGGCGGCGGCCTCGGGCAGATAGTCGAACGTCAGTTGAAACCCGGCCAGCACGAGACTCAGGGATTGGGCGAACGTCAGCGGCGGCAGGTCCCCTTCGGGCCAGAGATCGTGCGGGACCTGCTCAATGCCCTGTACCTGGAAGCCCGCCTCGTCCGCCAAACGCTGCAGCAGATCGCGAGGCGTCGTCAGCTCAGGCCAGCGCAGCGGCTGGGTTCGTTTCAGCCGGTTGCGGAGCGCAGCGGACAGTTGCTGGCCATGCTCCTCTCTTTGGGCGGCCACCGTTCCCAGCACAGCGGCAGTTTGCGGCGGTCCCAGGTAGACCACCGGGCCGACTTGTCCGACTCCCAGATTTCGTTGTTCGGCCAATTGCTCCAGCAGTTCGCGTAACGTCAGGTCCCCGCGGACCAGGTCGACAGCCTGATCGGGATCCACGCGCCGGTCCAGGAAGATGGCCACGCCTTGGGTGCGCGCCAAGCTGGTTAGCGCCGCGCGCAAAGGATTCGAACCCCAGCGGACACCGACCGGCGATTCGAGTTGCCATGTCAGTTCGGCACCCGACTTCCAAGCCGAATCGGCGGCCTTGCACAGTTGGAACTGTGCCGAAAGTAGCAGTGACAGCGGCGCTAGCAGCGCGCCCCACTGATGCAAAACGTTTGCGCTCCAAGCCGTCGTCAAGCCTTCGCTACACGGCATAGTTTCTGTCTCCTGCCCAAGACTCACAAACCCGCTCAGTTTCGCGTTCATTGTGACCAAAACAGGATGACAAAGAAAGTGGACAAAACAGCGATCTCCACTCATGTTGACCGTTGTAAGTGCGGGCAGCTCGAAGTAAACTCGACCAAAGTTGCCTCCGACGCTGACATGTCCAGCCCCCAAGGAAAAACTTACTGTGAGTAACAAGCGTCGTCATCCCCTCCTGGACCGACTGTACTTGCGTTACTTGGACGACGAGAACTCGGCCGCCTTTATCACCGCCGTTTCGAAGCATTATACGCGTCCGACGCTGGAGCGTCTGGCCGTGTACGGCCAGTATTTGGCGCGGCGCGGGGCGATCCTGGCGTTGACCTACCTGAGCGACTTTCGGTCCAGTCCGGTTCTATCCCGCGCCCTGCATGACTCGGATCGCGTCGTGCGCATCCTGGCCGAAAACGGCCTGTGCGAATTGTGGTGCCGCGACGGCAACGAGAGCCAGCAGCAGCAAATCCGGATCGTCGTGCGGCTGAACGACACCCATCAGTTCGACGAGGCGTACGACCAAGCGTCGCAGTTGATCGACGAAGCGCCGCAGTTTGCCGAGGCTTGGAACCAGCGAGCGATCGCTTGTTACCGGTTGGGACGGTATGAAGAGGCCGCCAACGATTGCCAACAGACCCTCGAGTTAAACCCGTTTCATTTCGCGGCAGCCCTGGGGATGGCCCACTGCTATCTGGACCTAGGCGAAGGAGTGGCGGCCCTGGACTGCTTTCGCCGCGCATTCGATTTGAATCCCAACCTGGATGCGATCCGGAGTCAAATCGAGTATCTGGAGCGGGCGCTCGAAGAGACCTAAGGCGGTCTGGCATCGCCGCGGATTGCCGCTACAATGCACCCCGTGCATAGAATCGTAACTTGCGGCGGGGCTGTTGATCATGGCGAAACCAGACGCTTCTTCCCATCCTGATTCCGAAGAGCCGATTGAAATCGACCTTCGCAATCCCGCCGTGGCCGCGATGTTGGCTTGGCTATGGCCCGGAGCCGGGCATCTGTACCAGGGGAGGAATATCAAGGGCGTCTTGTTCATGGTCTGCGTGTTGGCCACCTTTTTCCTCGGCCTGGCACTGGGCCAGGGCCGCGTGGTGTACGCGTCCTGGTTGAAAAGCGACCGCCGCTGGCAGTACTTGTGTCAGGTGGGCGTCGGTTTGCCTGCCCTGCCCGCTTTGATGCAGAACCGGCTGGTGCGGTCCGGCAAAGAGCCGTTGTGGGATGGAATCATGGCGCCTCCCGCCGTGGTGCTGGAGAACTCGGAGGACGAGTTGGCGAGGTGGCACGAGCAGTTGAGCCATAAATTCGACTTGGGGATCTTGTACACCATGATCGCCGGTCTGCTGAACGTGCTGGCAATCTGCGATGCCTATGCCGGCCCCTTTGTCCCGGCGCCGGAGGAAGAAAAGAAGAAATTGCCGCCACCGAGTTAGATTGGCGTCAATCGGCTGGGCCAATTCCTGAGTCCCGCTCGTCCTGTGCGGGCTTCACAAAGAGGGGGCAAACATTCCGTTTGCCGCTAGTCTTCAACCGCTGCCCGCTCGCGCCGCCGGGGCCGATCCTCCCACTGGCGGCGTTCGTCTCGATCCCGGGGTGAATCGTAAGATTCGCCCTCGTCTTCCTCGCTATCGTCCGCCATCTCCAGATAACGGCGATAGACGTCGACGGCAATCCAGCCCATGTACAGGTTACCGCCCATCGACGCAAAGAGCGCCAGCATGGCCAAGGTGAGCGGCCACCACGGCTTGTCGCTGTCCGCCAAACGAACGTCGTCGCGCAAGAACCCCACCGACGGATCGTTCGCCGCTTCCGCCAGTTCCGCCCAGAAGTCAGGTACTTTCTTCTTGTTCGAGGTTCCTGAAAGGTTGGCCTCCTTGATGCCCGTTGCCGCAGTCTGCCAGGGCGGTTGCGTCAAGGAGGCCAAGGAACCGGAGCCGCCCTGCGCGGTCGTTGACGCGTCGAAAAACGGCGAAACCATTTCCCCCTGGGACACGGATCCGGCAACCGATGGCGACCAAGGAGAATAGGGCGGCATCGAGGAGGACGATGCCCCTGGCGGCGGAATCTCCGACGGAGGCAGCGATACCAGCGGCACCCAGCCCGTGGGCGGTGAAACAACGGGAGCCGTCGGAACAGCCGGAGCCGCCCCGTTCCCGGCCCACTGCCCGCGGTCGGTCGTGTAGCGATCGTCGGGAGTGCCCCACGGGGGCGACACGCTGACTGGCGCCGGGGCGCTCGTGTTGTAGCCAGGTGCTGTCGGCCCCGAGCCCCATGTGGGCTGGCTGCCCGGATCGGCAAGTCCCGGCTGCGGCGCGGCGTTCAACGCGGACGGATTCGTTGGTGGCACAGCCGCAAAGCCGCCTGCTGGCGGCTGCTGGGCAGCCGACCAGGACGTGTCCAGCGGTTGGTTGGGCGGATTCAGCGAACGCGGATCCGAGGCGGCTACGGCTGCCGGCGCCGTGGCCGGTGCGATGGCTGGCGGATCGTAGCGCGAAGGCTGCTGGACGGCGTTGCCTCGATTGTCCGGCGGCCAGCTGCTGCCCGGCGCAGCCGTGTTCGGGCCAGCCACAATCCCGGGGGGGCTGTTCGCAATGGGCACGCTGCCGGGCAAGCCCGCGGCGGCAGCGGCGGTTGGCTCGCCGGGGCGTGTTGCCGGTGCCGTTCGGGGATCGTTCTGCGGAATCGCGGCGATGGGCGGAGAGGTTGGGGGAAGGTTCTGACGAGGCAGATTGCCGGTGCCCGCACGAATTCGCACCCGCGTCACCCCTTTCAGTTCCGCAGGGAGCTCGCCTGTGATGGGCTCCTTGGCCAGAATCGCCAATCGTTCGGGCGCGATCTGCACAAGAAACTCGATCTGCTGCTCGTTGATCGGCTGCCAACCGTAGGTCACGCCAGGCGGCGGTGCGGCGGCGGCGGTTGCCGGGGATGCGCCAGCAGCTTCCTGTGGTGGGGGAGTCCCCTGCCTGGGCACGACATCGGTTCCCACGCGAATACGAAAACGGCGCACGCCGCGCACGAAAGGATCGATCTGGCTCACGACCTCCTGACCCTCACGCAACGCGATCAACGCAACGGGCTCGAGTTGGACGATGTACTCCAGTTGTCCATCGTTGGCCGGCTGCCAACCGTAATCAACGCCCAGCAGGGCTGTGGCGAGCAGCAAGGCGAATCCGTTCATTGGGGAACTCCGTGGGAACCTATCCTTGGCCCTTGCTGTCACATCCTAGTGTTTTTCACCTGTCGGAGTAAAGAGCGAAAAATCAAGTTCCGCAGCGAAATTGCGCAGTTCGGGAAAACACTGGGGCCCAGGCGAGGCCTTGATCGAACTCGAACGGTACGTTGGGAAATGCTAGCAGCGATGATCCCGAGCGATTAGATGCCCGCAGCTTGCCCGTGGGGGTTTCACGCTGGCCCGCTATACCCTCGTGTCGGGGATCGTCTCGGTCACGTGCCGCAGCGCAGCCAGCGGGCCGCGCTGCTGCAGGAGTTCGAGTTCCTGTTCGTTGCGAACCAGCCATGCTCCCGCAAAGGCCATCGCGTTGCAGGAAATCGACGCGAAGCACTCGCGAACCCTGGGTACTGCTAGCATCCAACGCCGCGTCATCAACAGGTTGTAGGGCTCCGCGAAACGTTCGCTTGCCGCGGGCCAGGTCACCCCGATCGATTCCAGTAACCGGCGATACACGTTCCACGTCTGAGCGGCTGCCCGCTGCGGACCAGCGGCGGTATCATTCTGATCCAAGGCGGCGATGGCGTGGGGAAAGGGTAACGACTCGACACGTCCCGCGTCGCCGGAGATTTCCGCAGCATCGATCAGCGGGGCGATGGGCAGCGCCAGTCCGCTGGGATCCAGCGGCAGAGGCACCAACTGGAGGTGTTTGTGCGACTGGCTCGCACCGGCCACGCCACCGCTGTTGTAGAACCCCAATCCTTCGTATTCGGCCAGGCAGGTCCACAACGCCTCGAAATCCAGCCTTGTCAGCGGCGTCTGTTGATCCTCGAACCCCCGCGTCACGATCAGCAGGTGCTGGGCGACCACGTTGAATTTGTTCAACAAGCAGACGTGTGTGGGCGAAGCATCGGCGACGTACATCGCAGGCTCGTAAGGCAAAAACGGATTCGGCCGAGCCTCGCTGGCGACCGCGTCGGGGTGGGGGCGAGCTGGCTTGCGGGCCAAATGTCGCACGATCCGGACCAGGAAGCGGATCCCACCGTCGGGCAGATGCAGAAAGTCGGTCGGAATTGGCTGCAAGGCGCCGCGGTGCAGCGCCCGCTCGGTCGCCGCCTGGACCCGCACCCGCAAGGTACCGGGAGCGAATCCCGCTGGCTCGTGGTTTTCTGCAAACTCCATCGGGAGCTTCCTCACATGGGTGGCTATACGACAAGCAACCATCACGGCTGGGATCGGTTGCACGATGCCCGGATCGGCATCTATGATGATACCTGGGATGCGAATGCAACCAAAGTACCGAAAGGAGGTCACCGTGTGGGCTTGTCTCTCGCTGATCGCCGCCGTGGTCTTCGGACCGGCGGCAGCGGACGAGGCCGAGGCGTTGCGTCTGCAGGTGCGGCGTCTCGTTCGGCAACTGGACGACAACCAGTTGGCGACGCGGCAAGCCGCCGAACAGGGACTGGTCGAACTCGGGTCCCCGATTCTGGAATTGCTGCCAGTCCCCGTCCGCGATACGTCGGCCGAGGTCAAGGTGCGGTTGGAGCGAATCCGCAAGACGCTGGAGGCCGCCGCCTCCGAAGCGGCCGCCCAGCCATCGCGGGTGACGCTGCGCGGGCCGCTGCCGCTGTCCGCCGCGCTGGCCGAGTTACAGCAGCAGACGGGCAACCGGATCGTCGACTTTCGCCGCCGCTTTGGCCAACAACCCGCCGATCCCTCGTTGACGCTGGATCTGGACCGCATGCCGTTCTGGCCAGCGCTGGACGCGGTGCTGGATCAAGCTGCGTTGACTATTTACAACTTCAGCGGCGAAAGCGGGGCGCTGGCCGTGGTAGGGCGCGATCCGGACGAGCAGAGCCGCGCGGCGCAGGCCGTGTATCAAGGGCTGTTTCGGATCGAAGTGCTGCGGGTCCAGGCGATTCGCGAGCTGCGCAATCCGGCGAACGACTCGCTGCGGTTAACCCTGGAACTGAGTTGGGAACCGCGTGTGTCGCCGATCCTGCTGCGAATCCCGCTGGCCGACCTGCGGGCCACCGACGAAACCGGCGCGCCGCTCGCCGTCGGCTCGCAGCGTGCCAGCTTGGAAGTCCCCATCGAGAGCACGATTCCCGCCGCCGAAGTGCAAGTACCGTTGGAATTGCCCGACCGCCGCACCGACAAAATCGCGTCGTTCCGAGGCCGGCTGGCCGCCCTCTTGCCCGGGCGCGTCGAAACGTTTGAATTCCGCCAATTGGCGGATGCCAAGAAAGTCGAACAAACCCGTGCCGGAGTGAGCGTGATCCTGGACCAAGTTCGCAAGAACGTCGATGTGGACGAAGTTCGTCTGCGGGTGCGATTCGACCAGGCCCGCAACGCCTTGGAGTCGCATCGTAATTGGATCTACAACAACGAAGCGTACTTCATCGATCCCAGCGGCCAGCGTTTCGAGCATGCCGGAATGCAGGCTTTTCGTCAGGCCGACAACGAAGTCGGCGTGGCCTATTTGAGCGACCGCGAGGGTGGCTTGGCGGACTGTACGTTCGTCTATCGGACCCCCACGCTGCTGATACTGGTACCCGTGGAATTCGAACTGCAGGATATCCCGTTGCCGTAAGGCGAGAGGAATGCGGGATGACGCATGATGGAAGGATAGAGGCCCAATGATGAACAAAGACTCCTCCGCAGTCCCCTTATCGTTGTCATCTTTCTGCCGCCCCTTTGTCTGCCCGCCCTCTGCCCGCATTCTCTTTCTGCGTACCCTGTTGTTCGCCGTTGTCGTCGTGACCGGTCCGGCCGGCTCGATCCATCTGCCTGCCGCCGACCCCCAGCCGCCGCCGCCATCCATCGTCTTGGCGACGGTGGATGGTATCTCGATCACCTCGCGTGACGTGCAGCGCGAACTGGACCGCGTGGTACAAAGCCGCGACGTGCCGCCCGCGGCGTTACCGCCGCTGAGCGACGCCGCCCTGAGGCAGCTGATCAACCGCTGGCTGGTTGCCGCCTACTTGAAAGAAAACGGCTTCGCCGCTCGCCCCCAGGAAGTCGAGCGCGCGTTGCAGCGGGCTCGCCAGCGGTTGGAGCAGCAACAGCTGACGCTGGACCAGTACCTGCAGCAGTCCGGCCTGACCGTCGACGCGTTTCGCGATCAAGCTGCCTGGCAGATCGCTTGGCCGCAGTTCCTGGAGCGACACGTGACGGACGAGAACCTGGAGCGTTACTTCGAGAAACACCGTCGCGACTTTGATGGCACCGAGGTGTCCGTCGCGCACATCCTGCTCCGCATCGACCCGCCCGACGAGCCCCGGTCGCGCGACGCGACGATCGCGGCCGCCCAGCAATTGCGTGAGTGGATTCAGGGCGGGGAACTGAGTTTCGCCCGGGCGGCACAACAATACTCCATTGCACCGACCGCAGCCGAGGCCGGCCGATTGGGCTTCATCGGCCGCCGCCAGCCGATGCCGGAAGCGTTTACCGAAGCCGCCTTTGCCCTGGAACCGGGGACCATCAGCCCGCCCGTCGTCACCGCGTCCGGCGTCCATCTGATCCAGTGCTTGGAGGTCAAACCGGGGACCCAACGCTGGCAGGATGTCCGTGCGGACCTGGAATTGGCCGTCACCCGGCACCTGTTCCGCTGGGCCGCTGACCGGCAGCGGCCCCACGCCAAGATCGAGATCCGTCGCGCTACACGTTGCCTTCCAGATTCAGCCGATACATGCGAGCAAAGGCTTTGAACCGTCGGGCGTCACCGCGGTCGCCGCAGTACAGCACGGGGTGCGGTCCGGCGTAGATGTCGCAGACGTCCGCGACGCCGTCGATTTCCATCAGGACGCGAGTCGCACAACCTCCGGTCGGCGGCGATGCAGGCGAACTGATCACCTTGCCCGTCCAGCAGGTCAACGTGTCCTTCCCCGGCAAGTACTTGGCGACCAGGATCGGCTCGCCGGGCGTCCACTGGACGTCCAGCGCCGGGGTCTTGGGCAGCTGATGGAAAAACGGCCGCACCGCAAACCCTTGGCTCGGTCCCTGCGGACCGTGCAGCTTCAGAGCGCAAGTACAATGGGCGCCAAAGTAGCGGTTCTCGCTGGTGTCGAACTCGGGGTTGTGTTGGAATCCGGCCCGGTCCAGCAGCCATCGGCCCAGCATCAGGGTCAGCGTCGGATCAAGGTGGTTTTCGCATCCGCAGGGGAAGAGTTCGCCGTTGTTCAGGGCAAAGCTGATGCACGGCTTGCGGTGCTTCAACATCAGGCACTCGATCGTAATCGCGTCGGCTCCGTAGCGATCGATAATCTGCCGCACCGCGCGATGGGCTCGCAATGCCTCGACGAAATACTCGTCGGTCACGTCCATCACGCGCGTGGCCTGGCTCTTGAATTCCAGCGCCTCGTGCCGCAACGCTTCGTCGGGCGTGATGGCGTCGAACATCGCGTTCAGTTCGTCAGCCGGAACGCTGACAATCTCGACGTCCAGCGTGGGCTCGCGGCTTTCTACGACCGCCGTCACTTTGCCCGAGACCCGCAACAGACGGCTCTGCGCCAGCATCTTCTTGGCACGCACCGCGCGCAAGCCTCGTTCGATCTCGTCAAAGTTCTCGATCGAGTGAATGTAGTACAGGCCCTCGGCCTTGCGCAGCGATTCCGGCGGCAGTTGGTGGTTCGAGCCGACCGAGTGATAGACGATCGCCGTGGGGGCGGATTCGGTCGCCATCTGATAGGCCGCCTTGGACAAGGTGTTCCAAAAGTTGACGATCAGAACAGCGTCCGGCGCGGTCTGCTTGGCCTGGGCGATGAACGCTTCTACCTTGGCCTGCTGATAGATGGCACGCGGAGCGAACTCGAGGTCGATCCCCAGCGACTGGCCCATCTCGCGGATCTTCGCGGTGAACTTCTGCTCCTGGGCCTCCGGCTGGAACTGGTTTCCCGGCCAGGTGAACCAGTGATTCGGGGCCCACGAATCCTCCATATGGCCTTCGTTCACCACGTCGGCTGGCGGGTACAGAAAGGCGACCAGCACGCGGGCCCGCTTCTTGTCCAGCGGGGGCATGGCGACCTCGGCTGCGGCTCGACCGGTCGTCGTCAAACCCGTCAGGACCACCGAGGCTCCCAGCACACCGTTGATGGCCAGGAAATCCCGGCGTTTCAAACCGATACCTGCACACGATTCACACATGTTTTCGCTCCTTGACGAAAGGGATTCTTGAAGCGGATGGAGGCCGGAAGCAGAGGTTTTACGATGGTGTCCCCATCTTTCGCGTTTCAGTGTATGCTTTCGTTTTGCCGGTTTGAATAGCCGCATGCCGGAATTGCTTGGATTTTCTGTTGTGTTTTGGCTCGTACCGCGATCGTTTGGACTCGATGGAGTGCTTCCGGTGCGTCAAGAAATGTCGCTCCAGACCGATCCTGTCGTGAAACTCGCGGGGGCGCTGGTGATCGTTGCCGTGGCGGTGTTCTTCTTTGTTTTTTGGTAGTCCTGCGAGCGATGCCCCGAAAACGAATTCGCCATCCATCGGCTCCCCCCGGACGGATGCCAGCTTGTAACTTCTCGCCGACACCGCCATGATAAGGAAAAACGGGAGGCAAGGTCTGTTGTGAACGCATCGGCCTTCTCCTATAGAGGGTGGATTTCCGGAGAAATTCTTCATGAAGGTCAGACTGAAGATTTTGCACGGCACGTTGCAGGACGCGCACGGTCATCGCGCCGTACAGGAAGTCAAAGTCCGCGGCCCACGTTTCGTGATTGGCAGGGCCGACGAGTGCTCGCTGTGCTGCCGCAGCGATTCCGTGCTTCCGCATCACTGCGAGCTGCTGGTCGATCAGCAGCGCGCGGTCATTCGGCCGCTGTCGGACAAGGCCGGGACGTTCATCAACGGCCAGCCTGTCGAGCAGGAGCAGGCGTTGCACTCTGGCGACCAATTGCGCATCGGGCGGCTTGATTTCGAGGTCCTGATCACGGAAGAGCCTGCTCCCGTGACGGTCGAGCCGCCACCGGAACCGGAAAGCGATTCGGCCGCAGAAGAAATCAGCGACTTGCTGGCCCGGGCGGATGAACGCGAGCGCATCGAGCGGCAGGAGCACCCGGAATTGCGCGTGCTCCACCTAGCAGCATCTGGAGACAAACCAGCTCAACCGGAGGCGGATGCCGCGGCTGCGGCCGAGGAAGCCGCGAAACACAAGCGGGGCAAGAAGAAGCCCGGCAAGCTCCCGACCCGGCCGCCCAAAGACGAGATCAAAGGCGACGACTCGACCGAGGCGGCGCAGGCGGCGCTTCGCAAGCTGTTTTCCCGCTGAGGGGCGGCAAGCCAACTCGGCATCAGGTCGCCAAGAGAACAGGTATTTTTTCGGAAGCCGTGATTTCGGTGCGCCTCGGCAACAAGGAACAAGCATGAAAGTGATGGTCGTAGGTGCTGGCGAAGTGGGATTCCACATCGCCGAATTGCTGTGCCGAGAACGGCATAACGTGACGGTCATCGAGCGGAACGGTCCGCACGCCAGGCTCCTGCGCAACAAACTGAACGCCTTGGTCGTCGAGGGAAACGGGGCCAGCATCCAGGTCTTGGAAGAAGCCCACGTGGCCCAAATGGACATCTTCATTGCGGTCACGGACCTGGACGAAGTCAACTTGATCGCCGGCCTGCTGGCCCACGATCGCGGCGCGCGGCGGATCATCGCCCGGCTGAAGACGCTGGAGTACACCAAAGCCGAGTGGAAACCCAACGCTGACAAGCTGGGGATCGACCTGATCGTCAATCCCCAAAGCGTGGTCGCCGAGGAGATCTTTCACGCCGTATCCTATACGGCTGCTTGCGAGGTCGCCGAGTTCGCCCACGGCCGCGTGGTATTCCTGGGCTATCCGATCCGGCAAAACAGCCCGCTGGCAGGCGTGTCCATGCGCACGCTGGGCGAAATCCGGGGACTGTATCGCATGGTCGTCACCGCCATCAATCGCAATGGCCACACGATCACGCCTCGCGGCGAGGACACGGTGGAACCAGGCGATACGCTGTATTTTGTGTGCAACAAACGCGACCTGCCTGCCGTCACGGATCTATTCGGATTCGAACAGCGCGAGACGAAGAACGTGTTCGTACTCGGCGGAGGCAAGATCGGCTCGGAGGTGGCGGCCCGGTTGGCTGCCTTGCGGTATCGCGTCAAGATCATCGAGCGGGATACGGCGGATTGCGAGGAACTGGCCGCACGCTTGGAAGGGGTGACCGTGCTGAACACCCGAGGCACCGATATCGAAACCCTGAAAAACGAGGGGCTGGAACGAGGCGACGTGTTCATCGCCGTGACGCAAGACGACCAATCGAACATCCTCTGTTCGTTGCTGGCCAAACGGCACGGCGTCCGCCGCGCCATCGCCTTGGTGAATCAGCCCGAATACGTCAACCTGGCACCCACGCTGGGGATCGACTTCTGTATCAGTCCGCGACTGGCCACCGCCAGCGCGATTTTGAAGAGCGTCCGGCAATCCGGCGTGGTCAGCATGGCGATGCTGGAGCAGAGCGATTCCGAAGTCACCGAGTTCCTGTTGCCGGGCGACAGCCGCATTCTGCAGCAACCGCTGAAATCGCTGGCGATTCCTGAAGGGGCCATCGTGGGGGCCATCGTGCGCGGCAACGAGGCGATCGTACCCAGCGGCGACGATCATTTTGAGGTCGGCGACCACGTCGTCGTGTTCAGCCTGCCGGAATCGGTTTCGGCGGTGGCGGAGTTTTTCTCCTGAGTTTCCTCCTTCGTCCTGTCCGGCTTCCCCGGTCCATTCACGCATGAACATTCGCTTGACGTTGCGTATCCAAGGCGGTCTGTTGATGTTCCTGGGCGGTATGCTGCTGACCCCGGTTCCGGTTTCTTTCTGGCATCCCCAGCCCGGTGCCTGGCACGATGGAGCGCTGTGGGCGTTTCTGATCGCCTCGCTGATCACGTTGGCGGTCGGCTTGGTGATTTACCGTCGCGTGCAGTTCGAAGGCGACATGACGTACCGCGAAGGCTTTGCGATCGTCACGTTCGGCTGGATCGGGTTCGCCCTCTTCGGCTCGCTGCCGTACCTGCTGGCGAATGTCAACGGCATCGTCCATCCGGCGGACGCCTTCTTCGAATCCATGTCCGGATTCAGTACGACCGGGGCCACGGTGATCATGGAACTGGAGTCGCAGGCCCCCAGCATCCTGTTCTGGCGGGCCTTGACCCAGTGGCTGGGCGGGATGGGCATCATCGTGCTCAGCCTGGCGATCCTGCCGTTTCTGGGCGTCGGCGGGATGCAGTTGTTCGAAGCCGAAGCGCCCGGCCCGCAAAAGGACCGCCTCAGCCCGCGGATTCAGGACACGGCCAAGGTGCTGTGGGGCGTGTACGTGCTGATCACGGTCGCCGAAGCCTGCCTGTTGTGGCTCGGCGGGATGTCACTGTTCGAGTCGCTGTGCCATGCCATGACAACGATGGCCACGGGCGGCTTCAGTACGCGGGATGCCAGCATCGCCGCCTACGGCAGCTATACGCACGTGGTGATCAGCGTGTTCATGTTGGTGGCCGGCGTCAATTTCTCGCTGCACTACTTCGCCCTCCGCGGGGACTTTCGCCGGTACTGGCAGAGCGACGAGTTTCGCTTCTACATCGGCGTCATCGCCACTGCGACGGCGCTGATCACGCTCGTCACAGCCCTCGATCCAGGACTGCCGGGCCACGTGTTCGTCAAGCTCCGCGACGCCGCGTTTCAAACGATTTCGCTGATGACGACGACGGGTTACGCCACCGCGGACTACGAACGTTGGCCGGCGATGGCCCAGTACATTCTGGTCGGGCTGATGTTCGTCGGCGGTTGCGCCGGTTCAACCGGTGGCAGCATAAAAGTGGTCCGTCTGCTGCTGCTGATCAAGCACGCTTTCCTGCAGTTGTCTCTGCTGATCCACCCGCGCGAGGTCCGCAGTTTGAAACTCGATCACAAGCCCGTTTCGCGCGAGGTGATCCAGAGCGTCTTGGGGTTCTTCGCCCTGTTCATGGCCTTGTTCCTGGGCGCTTCCGTCGTGATGTCCGGTATTTTGCCGCCCGCATCCGACGGAACTCCCGACCTGGTAACCGCCAGCACGGCGGTCATCTCGGCCTTGGGCAATGTGGGACCCGGTCTGGGTTCGGTCGGCCCCACCGAAACCTACACGCACGTTCCCGCGTTGGGCAAGATCGTCCTGGCCGTCTGCATGCTGGTCGGCCGCCTGGAGGTCTTTACGGTGCTCGTCCTGTTCTTCCCGTCGTTCTGGCGGAAATGAATCGTGTCACGGGTTGTGTCACAGGTTCACGTCCCCAAAACGCCGAGCGTTAGGACACCTCGGCGAGCGTCCCTTCCAGCCAAACAATATCCCGCTCGAACTTGCTCCATGCGGCGTCGGCACCCTTCGAGCGGAACAGCAATCGCTGACGGTTCGGCGGCGCGCCGGCTAGGCTTGGAACGAGTTGCCGCAACCGCAACTCTTGACCGCGTTGGGATTGTCGAACGTGAATCCCCGCCGCTCGATGCTCTCGAACCAATCGACGGTGGTTCCATCCAGGTACAGACAGCTTTTCTTGTCGACCACCACGTCCACGCCGTGAAAGCTGTACTTCGTGTCGAGCTTCGCGTCGAAGTTGCTATCGAAACTGAGCGTATAGTTGAAGCCACTGCAACCGCCGCCAGCCACCCCGATCCTGAGAAACAAATCGGTATCCAACTGTTGTTCACCCTTGACCCGCTTGACCTCGTTCGCCGCACGCTCTGTCACCGTAATCGCCATATCCGCTCTCCAACTGTTTTTCGAGTAAGAAGCCTCACCGCACTGGTCCTCTAAATTATAGAAACCTGTCGGCCTTGGAAAGGCGTCTTGCAGGCAAAACGGGCAATGCGACTCGAACGCGGCAAGTCGGGACGGCGAGTGAGCAGATGAGTGCCTGTTTGTCTTGTTGTTAGTTAATCACATGGCCCCAGGCAGGGATGGGGCAATCGAGGCCGAGGCGTTTCATTTTCTTGTAGAGCGTGGTCCGGTTGATCCCCAGCTGCTCGGCGGTCGCGTTTCGATTCCAATTCTGCTGTTGCAGGGTTTCCAAAATGATCTGCCGCTCGGGAGCCTCGAGTGCCTCTTTCAGCGTGCGTCCGCTGCTGCGTTTAGGAGCCGCAGGGGCGGCGAGCGCCAGCTCGCGGGGAAGGTCGTCGGGCATGACCAGAGAACTCTTTCCCAGCAAAACCGCTCGCTCGATCACGTTTTGCAGTTCTCGGACATTGCCCGGCCAATGGTAGGCTTGCAGAGCCGCCAGGGTTTCGTCCGAAAAACCCTCCACGTTCTTGCCTGTCTCGTCCCGCATTCGAGCCAGAAAATGCTCGGCCAACAGCGGGATGTCTGTCAATCGCGATCGCAATGGAGGAAGTTCGACGTTGATGACGTTGACGCGATAGTACAAGTCCTGACGAAATCTTCCAGCGGACACGGCGCGAGCCAAGTCCTCGTTGGTTGCCAGGATGACCCGCGTGTCGACGCGGATGGTCTTGGTTCCGCCGACCGGCTCGAACTCCAGTTCCTGCAGCACGCGCAGCAGTTTGACTTGCATGCTGGGCGACGCCGTGCTGATCTCGTCCAGAAAGATCGTCCCCCCATCCGACTGCTTGAATTTTCCCGTCTTGTCGCCCACGGCACCGGTGAACGAGCCGGCGACATGCCCAAACAATTCGCTCTCCAGCAACGTTTCCGGAAGCGCCCCGCAGGCGACCTCGACAAACGGCTTGTCCCGACGGCGGCTACGGCGATGGATGGCCCGAGCGATGAGCGATTTGCCTGTTCCGCTTTCGCCCGAGATCAGGACCGTGGCCCGGGTATCCGCGATGCTGTCGATGATGTCGAACATCTTCAGCATGCGATGATCACGGCCGACGACGCTCTCCATGCCGAAGCGTAAGTCTAGTTGTGCTTTCAATTTAGCGTTTTCTTCAATTGCTCGGCGTTGCGACAGGGCGCGGCCGATAGCCAATTCGAGTTCGTCGTCGATCAGCGGCTTGGTCAACAAGTCACAGGCCCCCGCACGGATGGCTTCGATCCCCGTCTCGGCCGTCGCATACCCCGTAATCAGGATGACGCTGGTCTCGGGAAGTCGGACACGGCAGTGTTCGAGGACATCGAAGCCATCGCCATCCTGCAATCGGATGTCCGTCAGCACCAGATCGAAAGTCGAAGAATCGATCAGCGAACGAGCTTCCCGACAAGTCGCCGCCTCGGCTACGTCGAAACCCTTTCCGCGGAGCCAGTCGGCCATGCCGTCCAACACCAGGCGATCGTCGTCCACCAGCAACAGGGAGCCTTGTTTCATATTCGCCTCAACGTGTGCAAAAGGGAAACGCTGTCGTAATTATCTAGGTCACAGCTGATATGCCGTCAACAGGATATACTTGTGGAACTTGGATCCGTTGGATATTGCGCAGATTTGTCCATCCCGCCGGGCGCTGCAGCCGGCATAACTGCCGGAATCGCTTTGCTTTTACGATTTTCCCCTAAGATGCGGGGCGGCAACCCAAAATAAAAAAGTGCGAAACGCTGTGTTTTTTCCCTTGAAACCGTTATGATAGCATTCGGTGGTTTTGGCGATATTTGAGTCTTTTACTGCTTAGAAATGGGAGCGTGTTGTGGGTATTAAGGTTGTGATCGCAGACGACCAAGAAGTCGTTCGCAAAGGTCTTGCGAGCTTGTTTTCCAATGCTGATATCGAAGTGGTCGCTGAGGCGACGACCGGTGACGAGGCGGTGTCCAAGACCTTGAAGCACAAGCCTGCTGTGTTGGTGATGGACGTCATGATGCCGCAAACCGACGGATTGGACGCATTGGAACGGTTGCGGATGAAACTGCCGCATCTGCACGTGGTCATGATGTCGGCCTATGACAATCCGACCTATGTGGCTCGTTCGGCTGCTTTGGGCGCGGACGGGTTCGTGCTCAAGGATGTCTCCGGTCAGGAGATTGTGGCGGCAGTCAAGCGCGCCGCCCGCGGCGAAGCCACCCCGCCGAACAGCCGCTTGGCCGAGATCCGTCAGCGGCTGATAACGCGGCTGGATCCCACCGAGGACGAGGTTCCCTTGACCAAACGCGAGTATCAGGTCCTACGGCACTTGGCCTATGGGTTGAGCAATCGCGAGATCGGTCGGTCCCTGAGCATCAGCATCGAGACGGTCAAAGAGCACGTCCAGAACATCTTGCGCAAGCTGGATGCCGCTGATCGGACCGAGGCGGCGGTTTGGGCGGTGAAACGCGATCTGGCCTGAGACGGCCAAAGGGTCGTGGCAACGCACGCAGCGCCGCACCCGCGGGCGCATGTCGCCGCGTCGCGATACGGATGGCGATGCGGATGTTCGAGACGCGGCCCCAGGCGGCCATGCTCTCCCAGGTACAGTGGCCAATTTGTCACGCGGCGGAAAGACACGTGAGAGCAATAGCCCGATCGCTCATTTGGCGCGCGGATGAGCCTTCTCGTACGCTTCGCGCAAGCTGGCGGTGCTGACGTGGGTATAGATCTGGGTGGTCACCAGGCTCTTGTGACCGAGCAGTTCTTGCACGCTCCGGATGTCGGCGCCGCGGTCGAGCAGGTGGGTGGCAAAGCTGTGCCGCAGCGTGTGGGGCGTGGTTCGCAGATCCAAACCGCTGGTTTTCAAGTGTTTTTCCAACAATCGCCCAACGCTCCGCGTTGTCAGACGGCGGCCCAAACGACTGACAAATACTGGGGCATCGGGTCCCGGTCGCTCGCCTTTGGCCAGTTGACGAGCACGCAGCCAACGTTGCAATGCTTGCAGTGCGAACGTTCCGAGAGGCGATAATCGCTCGCGCCGTCCTTTGCCTCGGATCCTCACCAATCCGTCGCTCAGATCCAAGTCGCTATCGTTGATACCGACCAATTCGCTGACACGTAATCCGGCCGAGTACATCGTTTCCAGGATAGCGCGGTCGCGCAATCCCATCGGCCGATCGGCCGGCGGAGCTTCCAGCAGGCGTCCGATCTCGTCCGTGGACAGAAAGTGCGGCAGTTTGCGGTCCGGTCGGGGGTTCCGCAGCGGTTTGGCGGGATTCGCTTCCGCTTGGCCCTCCCGCTGAGCGAAGCGATAGAAGCTCCTTAGCGAGGCCAAGCGACGCGCGACCGACGTCTTGGCATAGCCCGCTTCGTGCAAAGCAGCAACGTAACCGCGCAAGTCGAGCGATGTGATTTCCGCAGGCTCCGCGGGCCGCCCGTAACTTTCAGTCAGGTACTCGTCCAGCGCCACCAAGTCCTCACGATAGGACTTGATCGTCAACGGCGAAGCGTTGCGTTCAACGAGGAGATAGCGAAGAAAGCGGGAAATGGCTGACTGCATAGCACCCTTTTTCCGCTGCGACAGCGGGCGTCGGTCTTCTTACGCCGCGGCCTCGCCGTCGAATCCGCTCCACAACGAGTCGTCGGCGACGGGCAAGCTGAAACGAGACGTTAGATTGAAGCGTGGGGGCTCGGATTCCTGACGCTCTAGCTGGGCCGTCTGGCGGACCTTTTGGCTCATCACCGCCGCGTCGTACCAGGTGAAACTCAAATCGGGATTAGCCGCGAAGCGGCCGAACTGGCGCAGCATCTCCACGCGATTGTCATCGTCAAAAAGAAATACGTATCGCTCGTTGCCTTTAACCAATGCCAGCACGTTGATTTCTTTGGTCACGTCCATGCCCCTCCGTCATACCCTCCTGGCTTTCGGACTCACTGCGGGCCGTCATGGAAGGAGTCCGAACATCCCAACCGCTAACGCAGTTATCGGCAACCTGGATGCAACCGCGTTACTTGTGTTTCGAGATCGGGATTGTGACGACTGAAGCGTTTTCACAAGGGCCAATGGAACAAGCTGACGCTGCTTGCATTGCTAGCCGCTCCGCTCCATCGCCACAGAACCGATTTCACCCCCGAATCAGACTCCCCCTTGCCTTGCTTCTATAATTCGACACGACGCAAGAATCGTTCTTTTGGGAAACCTGTTACTGGATTAGTGGAGTTGAACGTAATGAAACGCCGTGAATTCCTTGCTGGTTCGTTTGCTTTGGCCTCAGGTCTGTTAGTGGCCCGCCGAAATGTCGCTGCCGAAACAGCGTCCGCCGCCTACGAGTTGCCGAAACTGCCGTACGCCTACGACGCGCTCGAACCCCACATCGACGCGCGGACGATGGAGATTCACCACACGAAACACCACGCCGCCTATGTCAATGGGCTGAACGCGGCCGTCGCCGGAACCCCCCTGGCCGGCAAGTGTCCCTGCGGGTTGGTGACCAATTTGAACGAAGTGCCCGAAACGATCCGCACGGCGGTCCGCAATCATGGAGGCGGACACGTGAACCACACGTTGTTCTGGAATGTCATGTGCGGCAAGGGCGGAGGCGAGCCCAAGGGGGATTTGGCAAAGGCGATTGACGCTCATCTGGGCGGATTCGATCGTTTCGCCACGGCCTTTAGCGAGGCGGCCATGAAGCGATTCGGCAGCGGCTGGGCTTGGCTGTGCTACGTTCCCAAGTCGAAGGAATTGGCCATCTGCAGTACCGCCAATCAGGACAGCCCGCTGACCGAAGGTCACACGCCGATCCTGGGACTCGACGTCTGGGAACATGCCTACTACCTGCACTACCAAAACCGCCGTGCCGATTACGTCAAGGCGTTCTTCAATGTCGTGGACTGGGACGCGGTCGCCGGCCGTTATGACGAGGCGAAGAAAGCCTAGTCCGCATCGTACTCGGGGGCGTCGACGAGGCCCAACACAGGCTGCGAGTAGGACGGAACAAGAAAGAGCGCCTGGTTCGATCGCTCGAACCAGGGGCTGTCCCATGCAGTTCCCGTCCTACAGGCATTTCTTCTTCTGGGACATCTGGGACATCTGGGACACTGGAAACAAAGGCAAAGGTTTGCGGTACAGCTTCGCGAGGTTCCGCGGCATCTGAACGCAGCGGATACGATCACAGGGACGGCGGCAACACAAGGGAATCTCAGAGAGGCGGGCAGGCTGGACTCCGATTCGTTTGCACGGGTTCATCGCTATCTCTCACGAGGCTTGGATTTCGGCGCCTTCTTCTGACCTGGCGGTGGGGCGGTCTCGGCTGCCAGGCGACTCGTGGCTTCAAGCTGGCGGTTCCACAAGGCTTCCAGTTCCTTGGCTTTTTCGAGGCGCTCCTGAGCCAGGTTGTGAGATTCGGCCCGGTCGTCCCGCAGATCGTACAGTTCCCACGGCTCGTCCTTGGCCGCGACCAGCTTCCAGTCGCCCACCCGAATGGCTCGATTCCCCTCATGGAGCCACCATAGGAGGTCGTGTTCGACCGTCACGTCCCGGTGAAACGCGGGGACAAGGCTCCGGCCGGGTGCCGATGGAATCGTCTTTCCGTCCCACTGCGTCGGCTTTTCAATGCCGACGATGTCCAAAAGGGTGGGGACGATGTCGATGACGTGAGCTGGAGTCTGCCTCAGCTCGCCGCGAGCCTGGATGCCGGCGGGCCAATGAACCACCAACGGCGTGCTGATGCCTCCTTCGTGGACCCAGGTCTTGTGACGGCGAAACGGCGTATTGGATGCACTGGAAAAGCCGGGACCCAGGCACAGATACGTGGCGGCGCTGCCCGGAGCAGCTTGCGGATCATGACCCCCATGTCGCACCATGATTTCCGCGCTGGCGCCGTTGTCCGACGCAAACAAGATCAGCGTGTTGTCGTAGACGCCCATGGTCCGGAGTTGCTCGATCAGACGGCCGATCTCCTGGTCCATCCGGTCGACCATGGCGGCATGGATGGCCATTTTTGTCGCCTGAAAGCGTTGCTGCTCGGCGGTCAGTTCCTTCCAGGGCAGCGGGCGGTTGATCTCGCCAGGCCCGAGTTTCTCCAGCGCGTCCGGGAAATGATAGGGCGGTCCCACGTCGGGTTCCAGTTCCGACAGCGTGGTGTTCAGCAGATTCATTTCCTTCTGCCGGGCAAATCGTCGCTCGCGCATCGCGTCCCAGCCGTCCAGATACTTGTCTCGGTAACGGGCGATGTCCTCGGGCAGCGCGTGCAACGGAAAATGCGGCGCGATGAACGCGACATAATGGAAAAAGGGACGATCGGCGTACTTGTCCGCGTGTTGCTGCAAGCAACCGATGGCATGATCCACGGTGGCGATTGTGGCGTAGTAGCCCGCCTCGTCGCCGGCCGGCGCGACGGGCACGTCGTCAAGCGAATTCCCCTTTGCGGTGAAGAAATTTCCCTGATTTCGCATGTCCAGCGAATGATCGAATCCGCCGTCGAGCACCTTGCCGTCGATGTGCCACTTGCCGCTGTGGTAATTGCGGTAACCATGCGGCTTGAGAAAATCGGGCAGCAGCCGCGCCCAAGTCTGCCGGACGCCCCCGCCGCCACCCCCCAGCCCCGGCAGAGCATCTCGATGAATCTGTTGAGCGTAGTAGCCGGTCAACAGCGCCCCGCGCGTCGGCCAGCAACGGGCGGTGTTGTAGAACTGCGTGAACCGCAGCCCGCCAGCTGCCAGACGGTCCAGGTTCGGCGTCGCAATCTCGCCGCCGTAGCACCCCAAGTCCGAATACCCCAGATCATCCGCCAGGATCAAGACGATGTTGGGTTTCTCTGCGGCATTGGCGCCAGCGGCGACTGCGACCAGGCAGCAGACGATCAGGAAGGAAGGCGGATTCTTCATCGGGGCTCCTTTGCGAATGTCGTTTTCGCACATCATATCATGCGATGAAACGGATCGCGACTATGGCGCATCCGGCCCCGCGAATTTCAACGCCCCGAAGAAAACGAGGATCGGGGAATCGGTCGATTCGTTTGCCACCACCGCCGGGTGCAGAATTTTGTGGGTCAGGCAGATCAGTTGCCACTCCGCGGACACGAGTTCCAGGCCGCGAAGCAGGAACTTGCGGAAGCCGCGGATCCGCTTGATCTGGCCGAACACGGGTTCCACGATGTGTTTCCGCGCCGCATACAGGGCGCGGCCTGTCGGCGTGCGGAGCTTCTTCGCCATGGCGGCTTTCGGGTTCTCGTTCGTGGTGCCGCCGGAGTTGGGCGGCGTCCTGGCGGCGTTGGCGGAATCGCTCGAAGCGGCGGCGAGCGGACCGGCCTGGGGCGCGTGATGTTTGTCCCGGCGCACGGCGAAGTACGGATCGAGTCCCGCCTCGGTGACGCCCTGCACGTTCTCGGCGCTGTAGTACCCGGGGTCGGCGGTGTTGGGGATCGGCCGCGGCTGGCCCTGCTCGTCCCGCGGCCGCTCGATGCCGGCCGCGGCCAAGTTGGCCACGGCGTCTGCGCCGTAGCTGTAGGAACGTACCAGACTGGTACAACGCGATGCCGGCCGCGGCCAAGTTGGCCACGGCGTCTGCGCCAGGGGTACGGCTTGTTGCTTGTCGTTCGCGGCGGCGGTCGTTTCGTCGGCGAGGATGATCTGGTTCTCGCTGTCCACTACGGCCTGCGCGTTGTAGCAGTAGTTTGCGGAATTCGCTGATCGTGCGAAAGTCCGGCCGCTGGCCGCCAACGATCGCCAGAAACGCCAAATTTCGCTCACACGCCGCCGCGATTTTGCGGCTGGAAAACACGCCCACCGAATACGAGTAGACTAACAGCGTCACCATCATCTCGACGCTAAACGGCGGCTGGCCGCGGCCGTCCGTGGAGTAGTACGCATAAAACGCCGACAAATCGAATTGCGGAATCGCGTCCAACAGGAAGAACGCCAAGTCGTCTTCCGGCAACACGGTCTCCGGCGACACGATCTCCTGCCGTCCTTCCATCGCATCCTTGGACGCAGCCAACCAGTGGCTCGGTCGTCTAATGGCAGGACAACCTGGTTCTTACCTTGGGAGATGCGGGTTCGACCCCCGCCCCAGTCACTCCGTCGGCAACCATCCCGCTCGGCCCGTCCCATCTGTGGCCCTGCCCCGGGCCGTCTTCCTAAGGGCTTCCCGCATAACGCCTCACGTGAAACCTCGCGTCGAGTGGGCTCACTGGTTCAATCCGTCCACCGGGAACCGGGCCGCTGGTTCGCGGATCGGCAAGCTGAGGACTTTCAGGTCAACTTACTTGTTTCATCCGGCCCATCATGGCATAATCGCTCTTTCGGAGGAATGGACGGCTCAACATGGGCAGACCGCACGGTCGGGCCCAAGCCCGGCGGCGCAATTCTTGCGGGCCTCGAGCGTCTTCTCTGAGGAAGGGACCAAACGGGAGCGGTGACAAGCATGAACACCACGGACATCCACGACATCCTGAACGACGAGAAGGCATGGCTGGAAAGCCATCCCAGCATGCAACCTTGGGATGAAGGATGCCGCCGCGTGGTCACGCTGCTGGAGGATTGCCTGCGGCGATACTCGAAAATGGTCCGCGAGCGGGCTGTGGGCGCGGCCGATGTTGATCGGTCCGTCTACTTGGCTCGTCTCTGGGAGTGTTTGGGCTACCACTGGCGGGATGCTCTCGCGTTTTCGCCAAGCGACGGGCAGATCTCAGCCAGCCAGGTGGCCGAGTGGATCGCGGCCGGGCGGGGTTACCGCCGCGGCGGGCAGTTGGGCGGAGATCCGCTCCGTGACATGGTGCTGGCGGTGGCCATGGTCGGCAAAGACCAGCGGGCGCCGCGGGTCTTCGAGGAAGACTACCACGCGTTCGCCTGCGGACTGGCGGCCAAGATCCACCGGCAATTGGCCGTCGATCCGGATTGCTGGTGGAACGACCTGCTCGATCACCTGGCCGGGTACTCAGGCGGAGCGGCCCGCCTGGACCGTTTTTCCGGTCGCTGTGCTCTGCGAAACTGGCTGGGGACAGTGGTCTGGAATTTTCTCCGCCGTTGGCGTTTGGCAAGCGGTGAATCGCCGGAAATCGACGACATCCCCGGCCCTTCGCCGTTACCCAACGAGTCGCTCGATCACTTTGCAGAAATCGTCCGCCTGGCCGTGGCCACCCTCTCGCCCCGCGAGCGTCTGATGCTGGCGCTGGTCTACGTGGACGGCCTGAAAAAGAACGAAGCGGCAGCCATGCTGGGCCTCCACCCGGCCCAGGTGACGCGGAGCCTGGAGAAGGCCCTTCCCCGTCTGGAAAACGCGATTCGCGAGATCGCTGCCACTCGGTTGAACAAGGAAGCGTGTACGGGCGTGTTTGAAGATCTGCGGGGCAACCCACCGATGTTTGCCGCCCGGTTGCGGGAAGCTTTGGAAGAAGGACGGGAACAGCCATGAGCAAGACACAGCAAAACGATATTCTGCGTGACCTGTTCGTTACGGTCATGAATTCGTCGGCCCGGGAATCTCCGGTCCTGGAATCTCGGCCCACCGCTCTCGACTCTCCACACCCCATGGACGACGAGGATCTGTTGCTGGACTGGTCGGCGGGCGATTTGCCTGCCGAGCGGCATGAACAACTGCTGGATCACCTGGCCGCCTGTCCGGCCTGCCGCCGCGAAATCGCCGCGATGGTCCGGGCCGGCGCGTTGGTTCTGCCCGACGTAGAAGCGTCTCTCCGAGACGAGAACCCCGGTGTTGGAGAGACCGAACCACGTGGAGCCTGGCAGCGTCCCGCCATGTTCGCCCTAGTCACCGCTCTAGCAGCATCCTTGCTGTTGGTCCTGGCTCGCGGCGTCTTCGATTTCGAGCCCGCGGACGGGGGTTCCGTGATCGCCATGGCCCAGCGTGATCTCGACCAGGGCCGGCCCGGCGAGGCCTTCGCCCGCCTGGAAACCTACCTGTCGGGCGGGCCAGACGTGGCCGAGGATCAACGGGTCCGGGCGGCCGCAATCCTCGAATCGTCCGGCTACCAGCTGGCCCGCGGGGGGCTGGTCCAAGGCGATTTCAGTCGCGTGTCGGACATCGAGCATCGAGTGTCCCGCCACAGCGGCGGCTCCTCGCGTTTACTGAACCTGCGCATCCAGGCCGAACGGGGCGAGACGTCCGAGCGCTCGTTGGCCGCACGGATGTCGCTGCTGGAGCACTACGACTACGAGCTGGACGGTCGGCAGGTGATCAAGAGCCTGACGATTCGCGCGATCACCGACACCGACCGGCGGATCGAAGCCGGATTGCAAGCCGCCATCGCCGCGTATCCCGACGAGCTGGACCTGCGGTTGAACTACGGGCAACTGCTGCTGGACCAGCGTCACTTCGAGCGGGCCGAAGCCGAATTCGCCGCTGCCGTGGCCGCCGATCCGCAGAACGCCCTGGCTCACACCGGCTTGGGCCTGGCCATCCTGGAGCAAGCAGACGACGAAGACGATCGCCAGACCGCCGCCCGGGCGCTGCCGCACTTTCAGAACGCTGCGAGGCTGGCGCCCGACGATCCCGTGATGCAACAGAACCTGACCATCTGCCGAAACCGGTTATCGTTGAACGCCCAGCCGTAGACACCGGCGGGGGGGAACTTGGAACACTGATCTTCGCTGATTTACACGAATCCAAACAGGACAGGAGAACACGAATACAGAGCACAAATAAAGGCCGTGGAGTTTTCCGAGATTTCCCCTGCCATCTACCCAATTAGTGTTAATCAGCGCAGATTAGTGTTCCAAGAAACTGTTTTCTTCTTTCTGGAGGACAGATCCGATGCGACGCGAACCATTCGAGCCCGCCGTTTTTCGTGTTCTAATTTCCTTCCTGCCCCTCTGGATGCTCGTCCCGTCCGGCCTCGCCTTGGCGCAGAGTTCCGCTCAGCGTTGGGCCGTCTTGGTCGGCGTGAACGAGTACACCAAGCTGCGGCACTTGCAGTACTGCGTGGCCGACGCGCGGCGGATGCGGGACCAGTTGGTCGCGGCCGGTTTCCCGCGCGAAAACGTATTCCTGTTGGTCGATCGGGCCGACCGCCAGGTGGACCAGCCGTTCCGCGAAAACATCCAGGACCGCATCAAGTCCGTGTTGGCCGTGGCGGGCAAGGAGGATCTGGTGCTGGTGATGTTCAGCGGCCACGGGGTGCATTTGGACGGCAAGAGCTACTTCTGTCCGACCGAAGCGGATGTGGAGAGCCCGCCGACGACGATGGTGCCGCTGGACCTGATCTACCGCCAGTTGGAAGCGTCGGCGGCGCGGCAGAAGCTGCTGCTGGTGGACGCCTGCCGCAACGATCCGCGTCCGCCGGGCAGCCGCGACGCGCGGGCGCACGAGCAGAGTCTGAAAGGCCTGTCGGACCAGTTGAAAGCGTTGCCCGAAGGTATCTTGGCGCTCAGCAGTGCTGCGGCGGGGCAGATCTCGTGGGAAGACGACACGCTGCGTCACGGGGTATTCGCGCACTACGTCATGGAGGGCCTGTCCGGGAAAGCGGACGCCGAAGGCAACAAGGACAACGCGGTCTCGCTGCTGGAGTTGTACAACTATGCCAACGTGCAGACCCGCCGCTGGGTGCTGCACAACCGGCCCGGCTACATCCAGACCCCGGAGCTGCACGGCAAGATCACCGGCGATTTCGAGTTGGGACGGCGACTGGCGCCGCCCTTGGCCGTCGCCCCGTTTTCCGCCACCGCCGCGCGAGGCCATCAGCAAGCGTGGGCGAAATACCTCGGGCAACCGGTGGAAATGACCAACAGCGTCGGCATGAAGCTGACGCTGATCCCGCCGGGCGAGTTCGGGATGGGTTCGACCGTCTCGGCGGCGGAGATCGACCGCCTGTTTCCCGGTGGGCAGGTCGAGTGGTACGAACACGAGCATCCCCATCATCCGGTGCGGATCACGCGGCCGTACTATCTGGGCACGCACGAGGTGAGCGTGGCGGATTTCGAGCGGTTCGTGACGGCGACAGGCCATAAGACGACCGCCGAGAAGGAAGGCAAGTCTTGGGGATACAAAGATGGGAAATGGCAGGAGGTGGACGGTTTGAACTGGCGCAAGCCGGGTTTCGACCAGCAATCGACGCATCCGGTGACGAGCGTCAGTTGGGAGGATGCCGTGGCATTCTGTCAATGGCTCAGCCGCGAGGACGGGCGGACATACCGTTTGCCGACCGAAGCCGAGTGGGAGTACGGGTGCCGAGCGGGGACGGACACGCTGTTTTTCTGGGGCGATGATCCAGACGCGGGCACGGGGTACTTGAACGCGGCGGACGAGACGGGCACACCGGACGGACGGTCGTGGACGTACAAGTTCAACTTCAAGGACGGTTACGCGGCGACATCGCCTGTGGGGCGGTTCAAACCGAATGCGTTCGGGCTGCACGATATGCAGGGCAATGTGCGGGAGTGGTGCTCGGATTGGTACGGGGGCTATACTTCGACGCCGGTGGACGATCCGACTGGGCCTACGGCGGGCTCGGACCGCGTGCTCCGCGGCGGCAGCTGGAGCCTCGGCGCGAGGGTCTGCCGGTCGGCGTTCCGGTGCGGGTTCACGCCGGCTTACCGGATCAGCTTCCTCGGGTTCCGCGTGGCCTTTAGTCCGGTGGATGCGTCCGTCCGGTAAAGCAAGTTCAAGCAAGCAGAGCGGAGCCTGTAGCGTAGGCCGGAACACGATCGCGCGCAGCGGAGCGGAGCCGAGCGTGTTTCGAGCCGTAGCGGAAGGCGTAGCGGGGAGTACGTCAGGCTTTCCAGCCTGACAATGTCAGCCTGAAAGTCTGACGTAGAAGCACGTAGGCGGCGCAGGCCGCCGTGGGGTCTGGGGCGAAGCCCCAGCGAATTCGATTTTCACGAAGTGAACCAAAACAAATTCGTGATCACGCGCAATTCAAGACGGAAGCGCGCGTCTTTTTTTTTGGAACACTAATCTACGCTAATAAACACTAATCAGGAGAAACAGGGTTAATGAATTCTTATTAGTGCAAATTAGCGGAGATTAGTGTTCCTTGAAGTGCGCGTCCTCTTTTGGAACACTAATCTCCGCTAATAGACACTAATGAGGAGAAACAGGTTTCCCGGTTTTCATTAGTGTTAATTAGCGAAGATTAGTGTTCCCCTGGTGTTCCCCTGGTGTTCCCCTGGTGTTCCTTCGTGTTCCTTGCACCCCGACAGGAGTTCTCCCATGACCGCCGTGTCACGTTCCGTGTGGTCCGCCTGGCTGATCTTCAGCGTATTTTCCTGCGTTGCGCCCGCTTCCGCCGCCGACTCGACCGGCCAGACCGCGGTGTTGATCGGGGTGGACGGATATCAGCACGCGCCGGCGTTGTCTTCTGCCGTCAGTGGTACGTTGCAGATCTCGCAGACGTTGCGGCGGTACGGCGGCTATCGCTCGGCGGATGTGTTGCAGTTGGTCGATGCGGCCGCCGATCCGGCGCTGCATCCGACGCGGGCCAATCTGCTGGCCGAACTGCCGCGGTGGCTGTCCAAGGCCGGCCAGCAGGATCGGGTGCTGATCGTGTTCGCCGGCCATGCCTTCCGGGACGCCGATGGTGCGGTTTACCTGGCCGCCCGGGACACCGATCCCGCCAAACTGCCAGCCACCGGCGTGGCGGTTTCCTGGCTGAAGGAACAGTTGGCCGGCTGTCCGGCAAAAACGAAGGTGCTGTTGCTCGATACACTCCGCGCGGAGGCGAAAGATCCCGCCAGCGTGCCGGGCATCTCGGCGGCGGAAGCGGCCGAACCGCTGAAGACCGTCCCCGGCTTGACCGTGCTGGCCGCGTCGGCCGCCGGGCAGGCGAGCCGCGTGTGCGGCGACGGCCAGCAGTCGTTGTTCGGGTTCTGGACCGTCGAGGCACTGAAAGGCCATGCGGACGCCGACCGCGACGGGCAGATCACGGCGGAAGAACTGGCCGCGTACGTCCAGCGGCACGTGGCCGTCGATGCCCGGCAGCGGTTTGACGCGGAGCAGCGGCCGCAGCGGATCGGACTGCCAGCGGACGACGAGCATCCCGCGATGGTCTGCCGCGTGAAGGCTCAGTCGCTCAAACGCACGCTGGCCGATCTGGCCGATCATCTGGCGGTTCAGTTGGAAATCAACCGGCACCCGCGACTGGGCGTGCTGGAATTCACGACCAAGACGGGGGCGGGCGAAGTGCTGGGCGCCGAGTTCGGCGTGCTGGGCCGCTACTGCGGCGGCGAACTGCAGCAGCAGTTGCTGACCCGCAGCACGGGCCGCTTCGAGGTGGCCGATCGCAGACGGCTGGACCAGGCGCTGAAGGAATTGAACTTTACGATCGACAACCTGGGCGCCGCGTCGGCGCTGAAACAGCTGGGCCAGCGGGCGGGCCAGTTGCCGGTGGTGGCGGTCGGGACGCTCGCCAAACGCGACGGCCGCACGGTGACACTGCGCTGTGAACTGCTGCGGACCGACGACAGCGGCGTGGTGGTGCAGACCACGTTGCGCGCCGAGCTGAACGATTCCGAATGGGCCATGCTGGGGCGGAGCGTCAACGTCGAGCCGACCGATTATGCCCAGCCGGCCGAGTCGTCGGCTGCGATCCCGGCGCAGGTGACCCGGATCGACCGGATCGACGAGCGTTCGCAGACCGCTCATCCGGTGGCCGACCCGAAATTCCCGCTGCGGGTGCGGATCATGGTCGGCGGCGACGAGCGCAAGGGCGTGTTCCGGGACGGACAGCTTCTGGTGCCGCTGAAGACAGGCGAAGTGTATCGGATTCAGGTCGCCAACGGCAAGGATCACGGCGTGTTCCTGCGGCTGCTGGTGGACGGGTTGAACACGCTGCCCGAGCCGGTGTGGAGCAAGGGAGTCGACGTGGAGGCGGCGCCGAAACGCGAGGTCGCCGCCGCTCAGCCGGTGAACCTGGCCGAAGCCCGTGCCTGGTGGCTGGACGCACGCCCGGCGGGCCGAACCGCACGGGGCTACAGCATCGACGGGTTCTTCTCGCAGGTGGGCCAGAACGCCAAGTACAACGCGTTCCGCGTGGCGGACGCCCAAGACTCGCAAGCTGCACGAACGGGTTTCGCCGACCAAGCCGGCCTGATCACCGCCGCGTTCTACCAGCCCGTGCCGAAGACCGCACGGACCGGAGAACGAGGATTGGGAACAGCACTGGGCGAAGAATACTCGACGCAAACCGAGATGTACACGGGGAACGACGTGCCAGGACCACTGATGGCGGTGGTCCACATCCGGTATGTTAAAGCGGGGACGGAACGCTAAGATCAGGGAACGCTTTGAAGAGGGAACACTAATCTTCACTAATAGACACTAATAAAAGAAGGTGGTATTTGATTAGTGATTATTAGTGTTCAAAGAAAAGAAGACAACATACTTTTCGGGGAACACTAATCTTCACTAATAGACACTAATAAAACAAGGTGGTTCTTGATTAGTGTTTATTAGTGGCGATTAGTGTTCCAAAATCCGTGTTCCAAATCCCGTGTTCCTTTTTTTCGAGGTGTGGCGATGTTCGAGCAGGAGGGGTATCGGCTGATGGGGGCGGCGTTCGAGGTGTACAACGAGTTGGGTTATGGGATGGCCGAAGAGGTGTATCAGCAGAGCCTGGAGATCGAACTCGAGTTGCGGGGCGTCCCGTTCCGGTCGAAGCCCGAGTTGGTGATGTGGTTCAAGGACCGCGAGTTGGCCAAGCGGTACAACCCGGACCTGTTCGTGTTCGAGGGGATCGTGGCCGAGCTGAAAGCCGTCCAGGCTTTGACCTGCGACCACGAAGCGCAACTGTTCAACTACCTGCGCGCCGCCAGGATCAGCGTCGGCTACCTGCTGAACTTCGGTTGCCCCGGACAACTGGAATGGAAATGCTACATCATCACGGACCACCAGAACAGCAAAGCGTTCAGAACGAGAATAAAATAGTGGAGGAGGTTGGGGGAACACTAATCTCCACTAATAAACACTAATAAAATAAGGCGGTGTTCAATTAGTGAGAATTAGCGGAGATTAGTGTTCAAGAAAGAAGAAAGGGAGTCTTTTGTGGAACACTAATCTTCGCTAATAAACACTAACAAGACACTAAAGAAGGTGGTTTTTTATTAGTGTTTATTAGTGGAGATTAGTGTTCCAAATCCCCGTCCCCCGGTCCTTTTACGCGGAGTTCCTGCGATGCGTTGTATTATTGCGTGTTCCGTCCTGGTTTGTTTGCTTTCGGCGGGTGTTGCAGTCGGCGCGGATGCCGGCCGCGGGTGGGCGGTGGTGATCGGGGTGAACGAGTACCTGGACCCGAAGATTCCGGGGTTGAAATACTGCGTGGCCGATGCGCGGCGGGTGTTCGAGACGTTGACCAAGCACGGCGGGTTCGAATCGGAACGCGTGTTGCTGATCGCGGACGACCAGCCGCGGGCTCATCTGCGTCCGTTGCGGTTGAACCTGCACCGTCAGATCGGGGACTGGCTGGAGCATTGCCGTCCGGAGGACACGGTGGTGATTCATTTCTCGGGTCACGGATTTGTGGACGACGACACGGGCGAGGGCTTTCTGGCCCCGGCGGATTGCGAGAAGGACAACCTGCGGGCGACGGGCTTTCCCACCGAGCGGTTGCGGCAGATGCTGCGGGACTGCCAGGCGCGTCAGAAGCTGCTGATTTTGGACTGCTGCCACGCGGGCGCCGTGCGTTCGGGAGAACCGACGGGGGCGACGGGCGAGGAGCTGAGTCAATCGTTTGCCAAGGCTCAGGGTCTGATCACGCTGGCCAGCAGCCGCAAGGACGAGGTGTCGTACGAGTGGGCGGCCAAGCAGCAGGGCTTGTTCACGTACTATCTGGTCGAGGGTCTAGCGGGCGGAGCGGACTACGACCGGGACGGGGTGGTGAACGTGGACGAGTTGTACCGTTACACGTTCGAGAAGGTGCCGCTGGCGGCGCAGCAGGAGTTGAACGCGCGTCAGCGTCCGGTGCGGGTGATCGGCCCGGACACGGAGGGTGTGTTCGCCTTGTCGCGGGTGGCCATTGTTCCTCGTCCGCTGGACACGTCGTTGGTGGCCGTGTTCACGGTGCGCGAGGAGGACGCCGGCGGCCCCTTGGTCGATGGTGCGACGGTCGAGCTGTTCCACCGCGATGCGGACGGGACGCGTCCGTCGCTGTTGGCTACGGGTCAGACGGACTCGGCAGGCCGTGCCCAATTGGCGGTCAAGCTGAGCCTGTCGCAGCAGGCACAAGGCACGTTCGCCGCGTCGGTGCGTCGAGGCGAATCGAGCCGCGGCTACACGCTGGACAAATTCCCGCAATCGCGGAGTTACGCGTTATACGTGCCGCGGGTGACCCCGCCGTCAACTAAGCCGATGACGCCGACCGTACCGTCATCACCGCCAGCGCAAGCGGGACGCACGATCGATAACAGCATCGGCGTCAAGCTGGCGTTGATCCCGGCGGGGGAATTCCAGATGGGTTCGCCGGACAGCGATTCGAAGGCAGACAGCAACGAGAAACCGCAGCACACGGTGCGGATCACGAAGCCGTTTTATTTGGGTGTGACGGAGGTGACTCAGGAGCAGTACGAGCGGGTGATGGCGACGAATCCGAGCAATTTCAAGGGGGCTCAGTTGCCGGTGGAGCAAGTCTCGTGGGATGAGGCGGTCGAGTTTTGCCGGAAGCTTTCGTCGCTGCCGTCCGAGCGGAGTGCTGGGCGGGTGTATCGTTTGCCGACGGAAGCCGAGTGGGAGTACGCTTGCCGGGCCGGCAGCAAGACGAAGTGGTCGTTCGGCGACTCGGAATCGTCGCTGGGCGACTACGCCTGGTACAGCAGCAACTCAGGCAGCAAGACACAGGCGGTGGGTCAGAAGAAGCCGAACGCTTGGGGCTTGTACGACATGCATGGCAATGTGTGGGAGTGGTGTTCGGACTGGGCTGGAAACTACGCATCAACGACGGTAAGCGACCCGTCGGGGGCTACGGCTGGCTCGTACCGCGTGCTCCGCGGCGGCAGCTGGCTCAGCGACGCGAGGGGCTGCCGGTCGGCGTACCGGTTCAGGTTCACGCCGGTTTCCCGGAGCGACTCCCTCGGGTTCCGCTTGGCCTTTAGTCCGGTGGATGCGTCCGTCCGGTAGAGCAAGTCAGAGCGGAGCCTGTAGCGCAGGCCGGAACACGATCGCGCGCAGCGGAGCGGAGCCGATCGTGTTTCGAGCCGTAGCGGAAGGCGTAGCGGGTGGGTACGTCAGGCTTTCGAGCCTGACAATGTCAGCCTGGAAAGGCTGCCGTACACGCACGTAGGCGGCGCAGGCCGCCGTGGGGTCTGGGGCGTAGCCCCAGCGAATTCGAAAACGCGCATGTTAAAATGGGCAATGTACTAAGGCCAGTGTTTCGTCTTATGGAACACTAATTCACGCTAATTACCACTAATAAAATGTGCTTTAGGACCGCGATTTCGGACTCTTCATTAGTGTTCATTAGCGAAGATTAGTGTTCCCTTTCCCCCCGCGCGCAATTCTTTTCTTCTGTCTGCGTCTTCTTCGCAAAGTGGCAAGCGAGCCGTTCTGGGCCGCTGCCCGGTTGAACCTCCCTGTTTTTCACGAAGGAGACTGATCATGTTGGTTCGCACGTTTGGTTTGGTGTTGGTGTTGGGCATCGGCGGCGCGGCGGCTTGGGCGTTTTCGCCGGGTCTGCGCACGCAGGTGACCGCGTTCTGGGATTCGCAGGCCGGCTGGACCGAGGCGGCGCGGCGGGCCGATCCGGCGGGGTTCGCCACCCACGCCGAGTCGAAATTGAAGCAGGATCTGGCCACGCTGGACCAGACCCGGCGGGAGCTGGCGGCCGAGGTCGGCCGGCTGGCCAAGACGATCCGCGAGCAATCGGCCTTGGCCGAACAGGCCCGCACGCTGGCCGACGTGTTCCGCACCGAGTACCAGCGGGCCACGGACGCGGGCACGTTTCCCGTCGAGGTCCGCGGCGCGGCGTACACGGAAGGCCAAGTCCGCGCGCAGGTGAGTCTGTTGCTGGCCGAAGCCGAAGGCTACGAAGCGTCGCTGGCGGATATCGAAGCGGTGCGGACGGCCGCCGAGGAGAAGATCGAAGAGCTGGCCGTGCGGATCAACCGCACGGAAACGCAGTTGGCCGCCCTGGCCACCAAGCGCGAACTGCTGCGGGCTCGGCAACTGACCGCCGCCGGTGAAGAGCTGCTGGCCCAGGTTGACGAGCTGATGACCGGCAACCGGCAGACGATCGACGCCAACCCGGTCGCGACCGTCCGCGAGCTGCTGGCCCGGGCACCGAGCAAGCCGTCCGGCCGCGCGGGAGACCGCGAAGTCGAAGAATTCCTGACCGCCAAGCCGGCAAAGGCGGACGCCGCGGAATTGCCAGCGGATACAGACGTCGAGGCGACCGAAACGTCGGTTACCCGACAATCGCCTCGCCAGACCCGGGTCGAACCGAAGGGCAAGTTGCGGGCCGGAAAGGACACCAAGCCGACCCGCAGCAAGCCGATCTTTCAGCAGTCTTGATGGTAGACACGGGATGTCGAATCAGCGAAGATTAGCGAAGATTAGTGTTCCCGTTTTTTGGGGGCCTGACGAAGGAACACTAATCGACGCTAATCTGCGCTGATGAGGGCAAGAGGAAAAACGCCAGACTTTGAAATGGCCGTTCTGTTTTCTGTGTTGCGATGGGAGCACGACGATGAACCGTTTGATTCTGACCGCCTGGTTGTTGTCCATCGTTTCGGCCGGTCCGGCGATCGCGGCGGACGCTCGGGGCGTGGCGGTGCTGCCCGTGTTGCAAGCCGGCCAGGGGCAGGCTCGGGCGCTGTTGGTGGGCGTGAATGACTACGAGCGGCTGACGGACCTGCGGTTCTGCGAAGCGGACGTGACGGGTCTGCGCGAGCGGCTGGTCGAGATCGGCTTCGACCGCCAATCAGTCAAGTGCTTGACGACGGGCGCGTCGGACTCGGCCCTGCGGCCCAGTTTTCGGAACGTCACCGAACAGTTGGACGCCCTGTTTGCCGGGCTGGACGCGGACAGCGTGCTGGTGATCGCGCTCAGCGGGCACGGCGGGTCGTTCGAGTGGAAGGACGCGGGCGGGCGGGAGCATACGGAGAGCTTCTTCTGTCCGCAGGACGCGCGGCTGACCGATCCGGTCGGGACAATGATTTCGCTGCCGAAGATCTACGAGCGGCTGGAGAAATGTCCGGCGCGGTTCAAGTTGTTGTTGACCGACGCCTGCCGGGACCGGCATTTCGTGCCGGCGGATGCCCGCGTCGCCGGCAAGACGGCGGTGGACGAGGCGCGGAGCATAGCCGGGTTTGCGGACGGGGTCAAATCGCTGAGCGACGCGCGGCGGCTGCCCAAAGGGACGCTGGCGATGGTCAGTTGCAGCAGCGGCGAGCAGTCGTGGGAAGACCGGGATCTGCAGCACGGGATCTTCATGTACTACGTGCTGGAGGCGTTGGCGGGCCGTGCGGACCGCGAGTATCGGGGCGACGGCAACGGCGTGGTGTGTTTCCGCGAGTTCAAGGATTACGTGTACCGCAAGACCAGCGATCACGCTTGGCGGGCGCACAGCGGATCGCCCCAGACGCCCAACTTCTATGCGAATTGGGAACTGCCGAATTTCGATTTGGTCGAGGTCTTGCGGCGCGAGCCGCCGGTCTACACCGGCTGGCCGTATTCGGCCAGCGAAGCGGGCCGGCGGCAAGCGGCAACGGCCGCCGTGCTGGGGCAGCCGGTCGAGTGGAGCAACAGCGTCGGGATGAAATTCAAGCTGATCCCGGCGGGGGAGTTTGTGATGGGGTCGCCGCGGGAAGAAGTCGAAGGCTTGGTCAAAGAGTATCCTTCGCTCAAAGAATACTTCGAGGTAGAACAGCCTCAGCACCGGGTACGCATCACGCGGCCGTATTATCTGGGAATGCACGAGGCCACGCAGAGCGAGTACGAGCGGGTGATGGGGACGAATCCGAGCTGGTTTGCACGGACCGGGAAGGGTAGCGACCGTGTGTCGGGCCAGGACACAAGCCGATTTCCGGTTGAGAACGTATCATGGGACGATGCGCAGGAGTTCTGCCGCAAGCTGTCCGCGTTGTCGGCCGAGCAATCGGCGGGGCGGGGGTATCGTTTGCCGACCGAGGCGGAATGGGAGCACGCCTGCCGCGCGGGGACGGCGACGCCGTTCCATTTCGGCACGCAGTTGAACGGCCGGGACGCGAACTGTGATGGCAGTGAGCCCTACGGCACGACGACCAAGGGTCCGTACTTGCAGCGCACAACCCGGGTTGGCTCGTACGAGGGGAACGTGTTCGGGCTGTACGACATGCATGGCAATGTGTGGGAGTGGTGTTCGGACTGGTTCGCGGATTATGCTCCCGCGGTGGTAGACGACCCGACGGGGGCTACGGCAGGCTCGTTCCGCGTGTACCGCGGCGGCGGCTGGTACTTCGGCGCGAGGTACTGCCGGTCGGCGGACCGGCACGGGAACGCGCCGGACTTCCGGTTCGACTTCCTCGGGTTCCGCTTGGCCTTTAGTCCGGTGGATGCGTCCGTCCGGTAGAGCAAGTTCCAGGCAAGCCAGAGCGGAGCCTGTAGCGTAGGGCGAAACGGGTATCGAGCGCAGCGGAGCGGAGCCGAGACCCGTTTCGAGCCGTAGCGGAAGGCGTAGCGGTCACGTAGCCCGGTTTCTCCGAAACCGGTTGCGATACCAGACTGGCCGGGGCGAAGCCCCCCTTAATCTTTCACTTAATCTGCCCGCACCAGGGCAGCAGGAAGAGAGGAAGGGGAAGATTAGGTGAAAGATTAAGTGAAAGATTAGGGCTTCAGTAGGCGGCGCAGGCCGCCGTGGGGTCTGGGGCGCAGCCCCAGCGAATTCGAAAACGTGGATGTTAAAATAGGCAAGAAGCATTGGTCGTTCGGAGGGGGGCATGGAAACAGACAAGCAACTGTACAGGTTATTCACGGCGGCACCCGCACAGTTGTACCTGTTGCTGGGCCTTCCCGCGCCGCAGGCCGTGCGGGCCCGGGCGGAGACATTCAAGGATATCCAGACCGAGTCCGATCTGGTGGTGGAACCGGCCGAGGAAGGCGAACCCGCGCGGTTGGTCGAGTTCCAAGCTTATCGGGACAAGCGGTTTGTTCCCAAGGTCATGCTGCGATGCGCGCTGTATCGCCTGCAGCATCCGGCGCGGCCCCTGCGATGCCATGTGATTTACCTGGACCGCGAGTTCGAATCGGCGCCCGTGGACGATGGCGGGTTGTTTCAACCGACGGTCCATTACTTGCCTGAACTTCTTCGGCAGTTGACAATACAGTATCCGGACTCGCCGTTGCTGAGCGTCTTGCGTCCGCTGGTGGCGGACAGCGAGGCGGCGCTGATCGCCACGGCGCTGGCCGACCACGAAAGAATACGCCAAGCTCCCGGGCTGACGGACCAGCAGCGGCAAGCTTGGCTGGATGTGTTCCATTGCTGGCTGATGATCCGTCTGCCACTGAAATTAGAGGAGATCCGAAAGATGATCGCGAGACTACCCGACGTCGAAGAGACCCCTTGGGGCAAGGAACTGAAGGAACGGTGGACTGCCGAAGCGGTGGCGGCGCGCGCCGACGACTTGCGTCAGATGATCCGTCGTTGGGACGAAGAACTGAAGCACTACGACGATCTGTTCCGCAGCGGCGTGCTGCCGGAGGCCGCATTCCGCGATCTGACGGCCCGCGCCGAACGGGAATTGCAGCAATACCGCACCGATCTGGAGCGGCTCGAACACCGGTCGGCTTGATCCGGTTTCCTGGTTCTCGTCTGCCATCCTGGCCGGAGGACGAGAAACCGGCAACCTGATTGACGACGATTCACGTCTCCGTGTCCTCTGTGCCTCTGTGTTTCATTTCTCCGGCACGGAAACCGGACCGCGAAGAGTTGGAAACACAGAGGCACAGAGACCACGGAGGTGGATCCTCTGGGGAACACGAATCTCCGCTGAAAATCGGACGATGGCGCACAACGATTAGCGAAGATCAGTGTTCCCCTGCATTTCTTCGGAGGTGTTTTTGGAACACTGATCTTCGCTAATAAACGCTAATAGGGGATATTTTGGTGCAGAATGGTTAGCGCAGATTAGTGTTCCCGTTGCTTTGCCTTCCTTTTTTTCCTTCGGCGCGCAATTCTTTGCCGCTGTCCGCCTCTTCCTGAATGAAGCGATCGAACGTGTTCCGTCACGAAGGAGTTCCTGACATGAAAACGCTGTGTTTCTTGTTGTTCTTGGCCGCTTGGGCCGTCCCCGCCAGTGCGGCGGACGATGCCGAGCGGCTGGAGAAATTCCGCCCGCGGTGGCAGGTCGGCCAACAGTGGACGGTCGAAACGCAATCCCGCCAGCAACAGGCGGCGCTGCCCCGGCAGCAGGCCCTGACCGCTCGCTGGCAGTTCGCGGTCGAGGCGATTGACCAGCTTCAAGGCCGCCCGTGCTGGCGGATCGTGATCCGCATTGTCCAAGGCGACCGGCTGCTGGCCGAGCCGCGGACGACCGTGTGGGTCGATCAAGCCACGGCGGCCATCCGGCAGATCGAAACCCAGCTGCCCACGCCGCGCGGCTATCAGCGGGCGGTGGAGAGCTATCAATCGGGCGCGCAAGCCGCCCCGGTGGTCGGCTTGCAGTCGCTGCTGCCCATCGCACTGCCGCAGTTCCCCGAGGCGGGCATAAAAGCGATCGATACGTTCGAGTACGAAACGGTCTCCGGCGCCGGCGGGATCAAGGCGATCGGCGAAACCGGATTCGTCACCGAGGTGCGGCAGGAATTGACGCGGCCGTCGGAGGATGGATTGAAGGCGATGTTCGACGAGCCGGAGATCAAGCGTCTGGGTGACGATCCGCTGGTCGAAGTCAAGCTGAGCACGCCCGAGCAGACCGTGCGCCAGGTCTGGCGCGAGGCGTCGCCCTGGCCCGTGTTCGCGGATAACGGGGTGACGCAGATGCGGTTGGTCCAGGTGGCCGGGGAGCGCCGAGACCCGGATTCCCCTGCTCCCCCGGCCTCGGAGATGCCGGGCCACGCGAATCCGGCGTCGGAGAGGCCGGACCACATGGACCCCATCAAATCGCTGATCGTGTCCGGCGGCGTGGAACGGGCTGCGGCCAAGGTCACGCCCTGGTCGGGCTACTGGTGGCCGATGCGCGAAGGCAGGTTGCTGGTCCCTTTGGGAAAGTACGACTTGCTGACTGGCCATCAGGCGGCCGTTTGGGAACGGAAGACCAACACGCCGGGGCCCGGCGTGCCACGCTGGTGGGGCTACTGCCATGCCTGGGCCGCCGCGTCGATGCTGGAAGCGGAACCTAACCGCAGGCACGTGGCCCCGTCTCTCCGAGACGGGAATCCGGCCTCGGAGAGGCCGGGCCACGTGAATCGGCAACTGAACCTGGACATCGGTGACCAGAAGGGCCTGCTGACCGCGTGCCATACCGAGGATCTGGCCAACAGCTGGGGCGACCGGTTCGGCGACGGCCAGGGCAGCGAAGATCCGCTGGATCTGGCGCCCGATGTACTGTGGCGGTTGCTCAAGCTGCATCTGGGCCAGCAGGGCGTGCCGGTGGTGCTGGATGTCGAAGCGGGTGACGAGGTATGGAACTTTCCGGTGTACCAGTACGAAGTCCAGTATCGGCCGGTGGACAGCGGCGGCGGCGAGAGTGCGGCGGGCAACTATCGCGCGGACCTGACGCTGCTGATGGCCTGCGATGGCGTGCCGCCGGACTACCTGGGCACCAAGGTCCGCAAGCAAACGTACCAATTCACATTCCGGATGCGCGACGGCAACATCGTCATGGGCAGCGGTCGCTGGACCGGCCCGAGCGTCAAGGATCATCCCGATTTCGCCTGGTATCCGTACCAGGCCGTGGCAGCGAATCCGGAGGTCAAGTACCCGAAGGTGCAGAAGCTGGTCACGGCAGGCCAGGTGACGCCGCCGGAAACACCGCCAGTCACGCCACCGGCCACGCCAACGCCGCAACCGCCGGTCACGCCGCCGCCAGCCGCAAAACCGCCGGTGACTCCGCCTGTCGAGTCGCCGGTCGCGCCGCCGGTGGACCAGGCCGCACCGGCGCCGGTGGTCTTCTCGCCGCTGGAACTGGCCGCGTTGATCGCCAACCAGACTTCGTCCTTCCCGTTCGATGCGACGGTGGACCGGTTCGACGGGGCCAGCTACAAACCGGGCGAAACGTTTTTCGTGCGGGTCAAGAGCCAGCGGCCAGGCTACTTGTACCTGCTGCAAGTAGACAGCAGCGGCACGCCCGCGCTGCTGTATCCGACGGCGGGCGAGGACAACCGGATTCCCGGCGACAAGCTGGTCGAGATCCGTCCGGCGGGCGCAGCGGGCGGATTCCCGGTTGCCGGGCCTGCGGGTACGCTGCGGATCAAGTCCGTGGTGACGTCGAAACCGCTGGCCTTCTCCGGTTCGCTGGAACTGCTGCAGAACCAGGCCGCACGGGGACAGCAGCGGCAGGACCAAGGCCAGGCGGCCCCGTTCCGCTGGCACCCGGCCCAGCAGCAACAGATCAAAGAACTGTTGACCGGCCAACAACAACCGACCGCCGAACAGATCGGCGCCAAGAAACCCGAAGAACTGCTAGGCGATTTCGCCCAGGACATGACCATGATCTATGTGGATACGAAGTAGGAACAGAACAAGAAACAGGGAACACTAAGCTTCTCGCGCGAGAGTTAAGGAAAACTAATCTTCGCTAATTTACACTAATCTCAGTACCTGGTTCTTATTAGTGTTTATCAGCGAAGATTAGTGTTCCCGAAAAAAGTTCCCCAAAAAGTCCCCCTGAAATAGCGTTCCGAGAATTACGTTTTCGTTTGAATGTTGATAGGAGCCTTGTGATGAAGACCTTGTGTTTTTCTGTTGTGTTCAGCCTGCTTGGGGTGTTGCCGCCAGCGGCCCAGGCCGATGTCATCAAGGCGTTGCCGGGCAAGTCGCTGCCGGAGGCGGTGACCGCCAAGTCGGCTCGGGGCGTGGACGTGGAAGCGGCGACTCAGAACCCGCAGCCGGCCTTCCTGGTCCGCGTCAGCGTCGATCGCGCGAGCGGGATCTACGAGCAGGGCGAGTTGATGCAGGTCTCGGTCGAGTCGGAGAAGACCGGCTATCTGTACCTGCTGTACAAGCAGGCGGACGACACGAACAAGGTGCTGTTCCCGAACCAGTACGACACGGATAACAAGATCACCGGCGGACGCAAGATCACCCTGCCCACCACCACCTCGCGGTTCCAGTTGCGGATCGCCCCGCCGCTGGGCGCCGAACTGCTGATCGCGCTGGTCACGCTTCAGCCGCTGACCGACAAACCTTTCGGCGGCAAGTCGCTGACGGCCAGCGCGGTGACGGACATTGATTTGGACACGCTGATCGAAAAAGGCGTACGGGTCGAGCTGCGCGACAAGCCGAGAACTTGGGCCGAACACTGCGTGCGGATCAAAACGGTGGCCCGGAGCGAACGTGATACCAAACCGGCCGCGCACAAACGGATCGGCCTGTTCGTCGGGGTCAGCAAGTACAAGCATCATCCTCGGATACGCAACCTGAGCATCTGCCACCTGGACGCCCAGGTGATGGCCAAGCTGATGCAGGACCACTGCCGGCTGGACGGGGCCGCCGTCTTGATCGACGAACAAGCGACGCGCCAGGCCATCGAGCAGGCGTTTGTCGATTTACGGCAAAAGTCCAAGCCGGGCGACGAGATCTTCATCTATTGGTCGGGGCACGGCGCCAAGTGCGCCGCGACCGGTCCGGGCGAGCCGGACGGAATGGACGAGTTTCTGGTCCCGCACGACGGCAGGCCGGACGACGTCCAGGGCACGATGGTCTTGGATGATACGCTGGGCCGGTGGGTCCAAGCGTTGGACGGGCGCAAGGTCTGCATGATCCTGGACGCCTGCCACAGCGGCGGGCAGGCTGCGGGCAAGGGACTGGGCGACGCGGACGACGGCGAGAAATCGGTGGGTGCCGGCGGCGGGCTCGACGCGCTGATCAGCGCCGTCGCGGGCGTGGCGGCGGGCGGCAAGAGCGTCGACGCCTTGGGTTGGCAGCCGCTCGGTTCGCCGTCCGACTTCCTGGGCGGAAAACTGGGCCGCATGAAGGACCTCGGCCAGGACGACGCCGACATGCTGTTCTCCAGCGCCTCGGACGAGATCTCGGCCGAACGCCGCGACGGCAAGCTGAGCGTGATGACGTACTATCTGGCCGAGAAGCTGCTGGCCAGCAGCTCGCTGACGCTGGAGCAAGCCTACGAGCACGTGCGGGTCGAGGTGCCCAAGTACATGCAAGCCAACTTCCCCGGCCGCCAGCAGACGCCGCTACTGGTTCCGGCCCAAGGCGGGAAGAAGGTCAATCTGCGGTAGGATGCAGGAAAGAAAGAGGTTTGGAACACTAATTTTCACTAATAAACACTAATAGGAAAAGTATGGTCGGTCGGTGCCGGATTAGTGTAAATTAGCGGAGATTAGTGTTCCGTTTCTTCGGGAGACATGCCATGTTCGCTGCGCGACGTGTTCTGATTGGGTTGGCCGCGTTGGTTGGTCTCGTTTCGGCGGGCGAACAGATCAGCGGTGCCGAGGCGGGTCAGCGTTGGGCAGTGCTGGTCGGGGTCAATCGTTACGCGCAGTTGGGACATCTGGCCTACTGCGTGGCGGATGCGACGAAGCTGCGCGACCAGTTGGTGGCCTCCGGTTTCCCTGCGGACAACGTCTTCCTGCTGGTCGACGGGGCGGAAGAGGTGGCCGACTTGCCGATGCGCGAGAACGTGCAGCGGCGGATCGAGGCGGTGCTGAAGGTGGCTCGGCCGGACGACCTGGTGCTGGTGGCGTTCAGCGGCCACGGGGTCCACTTGGACGGCAAGAGTTATTTCTGTCCCACGGACGCCAACCTGGACAGCCCCGAGACGACGATGGTGCCGCTGGACTTCATCTACCGGCAGTTAGACGGCTCGCGAGCCCGCCAGAAGCTGCTGCTGGTGGACGCTTGCCGGAACGATCCTCGGCCGCCGGGCAGCCGGGACGCGACAACGCACAAGAAGAGCCTGGAGGGTTTGGGCGAACAGTTGAAGTCGCTGCCGGCGGGGATTACGGCGTTGAGCAGTTCGGCGGCCGGTCAGATCTCGTGGGAAGACACGAAGTTGGGTCACGGGGTGTTCATGTACTACGTCATGGAGGGTCTGTCGGGCAAAGCGGACGAGGCGGGCAACTGGGACGGGGGCGTGTCGTTGCTGGAGTTGTACAACTACGGATACCTGCAGACGACGCGTTGGGTGTTGCGGAACCGGCCGGGTTACGTGCAGACTCCGGAATTGCACGGGCGGATCACCGGCGACATGGTGCTGGCACACCGCGGCGTGATCGTCGAACCGCCGAGCATGAAACCACCTGCGGGCCCGGCCCCGCCACTGGCCGTAGCCCCATTCGATGCGGCGGCAGCGCGCGGGCATCAACAAGCCTGGTCGCGTCATCTGGGCCAGTCGGTCGAGGTGACCAACAGCATCGGGATGAAGCTGGTGTTGATCCCGGCGGGAGAGTTCATAATGGGCTCGCCGGAGAACCAGACCGACCGCGATGACGGCGAGACACAGCATCGGGTGCGGATCACCAAGCCGTATTACCTGGGGATGTACGAGGTGACGCAGGCGGAGTACGAGCAGGTGATGGGAACGAACCCGAGCAGCTTCACTTCCGTGTCGGGCCAGGACACGAACCGTTTCCCGGTGGAACAAGTATCTTGGGAGGATACGATGGAGTTCTGCCGGAAGCTGTCGGCGATGTCGGCAGAACAATCGGGGGGCCGTGTATACCGTTTGCCGACGGAAGCGGAGTGGGAGTACGCGTGTCGCGCGGGTACGATGATGCCCTTTCATTTTGGTTCGCAATTGAACGGCCGCGAGGCGAACTGCGACGGAAACAACCCGTACGGGACGACAAAGGGCACGTTCTTGCAGCGTCCTACGACGGTGGGCTCGTACGGTGCGAACGGTTTTGGCCTGTACGACATGCACGGGAATGTGTGGGAGTGGTGCCCTGATTGGTACGACAGTCGATACTACAGCGACTCGCCGACTGACGATCCCACGGGGCCTACTACGGCAGGCTCGACCCGCGTGATCCGCGGCGGCGGCTGGAACGGCGACGCGGGAGGCTGCCGGGCGGCGTGCCGGGCGCGGGCGATCGCCAATTGGCCGGGCCACAACCTCGGGTTCCGCTTGGCCTTTAGTCCGGTGGATGCGTCCGGCCGGTAGAGCAAGTCCAGGCAAGCCAGAGCGGAGCCTGGAGGCTAGGCCGAAACGGGTATCGAGCGTAGCGGGGCGAGCAAGAAAGAAAACAAGTGTAGGCGGCGCAGGCCGCCGTGGGGTCTGGGGCGCAGCCCCAGCGAAATCTAAAACGGAAATGTTAAACTGGGCAAAAAGACAGGAAGGCGGATTTAGGGAACACTAATTATCGCTAATAACCGCTAATAAGAATTGCTTTCGAAACGCCAACTCCCGAATCCTCATTAGTGTTTATTAGCGCAGATTAGTGTTCCTCCTTCCGTCGCGCGCAATTCTTTCTCCCCGTCCGCGTCTTCTTCGCGAAAGGGCAAGCGAGCCAAGGTCACTGGGGCCTTGAACGCTGCCGAACAACCTCCCTGGTTCTCACGAACGAGACCGATCATGTAGGTTCGCACATTTGGTTTGGTGGTGTTGGCAATTGGCCCGTCCCTCGCTGACGCTTCGGGTTACGATGGGTAAGCCAGTTGCGCCACTAGCTCCGCACCCGGCAGGCGTCCAGCATGGCTCGAATCTCATCCTTGGTCGCCACTCGCGGATTGTTTCGATAATCGGGCAGCGTCAGGCTTTGCGCAGCCAAGGCGTCGAATTCCGCCGCCGGCACCCCCCGGAAGTCTAATCCGTACCACAAGCCGATTTGTTGCAAGAGCATGTCGATCTCCACGCAACACTGCGCTGCGGCATCTTCGTCCGTAACACCGATCAGTTCCGGATTGATCGCACGCCCGGCGGCGGCAAACTGGGGAATCGCCGCGTCTTGGGTAAATCGCGTAAACGCTGGATAAATCAACGCCAGCGACTCGCCGTGGGCGACGTGCGGCCACCGACCGCTGATCGCCATTCCGATACTGTGCGGCAGGGTGACGCCGGCATTCGCCAGGCACAGCCCCGCGAGCGTGTCGGCCCAAGCCAGGGCGGAACGTCGTTCCAAGTTGCCGAGATCCTCCAGCAGCGGCAGCAGGTTGGCCGCCACCAGCCGCATGGATTGGGCAGCCAGCAGTCCCACGTACGGCGAGCAGTTCTTGTGTAGCAACGCTTCGAACGCATGCGTGAAAGCGTCCCACCCCGTCAGCGCGGTTACCTGTCGAGGCAGGGTGAGCATCAGTTCCGGATCGACCACCGCCACCTTCGGGAACAGCAGGGGATGGCACAGATACGACTTGTCTCGCTGCTGCGCGTTGGTCGCCACCGCGACTTGGGTCACGTGCGAGCCGGTGCCGGAGGTGGTCGTGACGGCGATGACCGGCAGCGTCCGCGGCGTGGGTTCGGCCTTGAACAACCGGTAATCCCAACATGTCCCCTCATGCGTGGCCTCGACCGCAATGGCCTTGGCCGTATCCATGCTCGAGCCGCCGCCTAGGCCGACGATCACATCCGCCCGATGCCCGCGGGCCAGCGCGGCGCCCGCCGTGATGCTGTCCGTCGTCGGATGGGGGACGACGCCGTCAAAGTGTGCCACGGTCAACCCGGCCGACTCCAGCAACGCCTTGGCCTTGGCGATCGCTGGCGCTAACAAGTCATCCGTCGGCGGCACGGTAACCAGCAGGGCTCGCTGGCCATACGTTGCCGCCGCCTTTCCCAGTTGCCGGAACCGGCCGCGGCCGAAGCGGATTTCGGTGGGTTGAAAAACTTGGAACGGTTTCATGGCATAGACCTCATTCCGGCAGCGGTTTTCCGCGGGTCTCGGGCGCAAATGGCAGGATGAACAACCCCACCAGGAATACGGCGCTCATCGTCGCACCAGCATAACGCAGTGATTCGTCCGTGCCGGCAAAAAACTTCAGCAGTTCCGCCTGCAGCAGCGGCCCGGTCGCTGCCAACAGCCGGCCCACGTTGTAGCAGAAACTGATGCCGGTACTCCGCAAATGGGTCGGGAACAACTCCGGAAAGTAGATCGCGTATCCGGCGAACAGGGAAAACTGGCAGAATCCCATCAGCGGTACCAGCCAAAACAGATCGTAGAAGTCGTCCAGAAACAGGAACACGCACGCCGTGCTGACGAAAGCCGCCAGAAAGCTCCCAGCCAGCGCTCCGCGGCGTCCGATGCGTTCGGCGATCAGGCCGTAAGCGAACATGCCCAGGAAGCCGCCCACGTACATCGTGATCATCGTGATCCCCGCCCAGATCGCCAACCGGCCGTTGATGATCGGATCGACCTCGGCTTTGAGCTGTGTCAGCGGATCATCGAGCCTCCCGGGCCTGGAGGTTGACTCCCCTTGCCAAAGCGCCTCCAGCTGTTCCGCACGCGGCAAGTTGCCTTGCTGACGAGCCAACTCGATCTGCTCCTCATACACCCGCTGGGTCACCCCCTGCCGCTGGACCGCGCGCATCAGATCCGGCGTAAAAAAGCCCACGGCCCACAGTCCAATCACCCCGGAACAGGCCAACGCCAGGCCGATCAGCGCGTGCCGTCGCCAGGTCGGATGCCGGAACAGGGCCGCGTAGGACCCCAGTTGTCGAACCACGGCGCCCTCGTGCGTCGCGCGTTGCCAGCGGGCAGGCTCCTTCAGCCGTCGGCGGATCACCAGCACCAGCAGCGCGGGCAAGGCCCCGATCAGGAACATGATCCGCCAAGGACTGCTGACCAGGCCCTGCGTTTCGGCCACGCCCAGCCCCATGTTGATCAACGCCGCCGCGACGTTGCCGACGCTGGACAGGGCCTGGAGCAGGGCCAGCGTGTGCGGCCGTGCCCGAGCCGGCATGACTTCCGCCACCAGGGCCACGCCCACAGCGAACTCGCCGCCTACCCCCAGTCCGGTCAGGAATCGGTAGAAGGCAAAATCCCAGAACCCCTGTGACAGAGCACTCAGGCCCGTACAGACCGAGTACAGCAGGATCGTCAGCATCATCGTCTTGGCCCGGCCAATGCGATCGCCCAGCACCCCGAACACCAAGCCGCCGATCGCCCAACCTGCCAGGAAAATCGCCGTCGCGTAGTTGCCGTAGATCTTGACCAATTCGGCCATCGCCTTGGCGTCGTCCAAGGGCGGCAGCAATTCCTTCATCGCTGCGGGCCGAGCAAGCACGAACAACTGCTGGTCCAAACAATCGAAAAGCCATCCCAGAGCTGCCACAATGAACACAAACCAGTGATACCGCGTCATTTGACGCCACCAGGGTTCGGAGGCCAGTTCCGGCAATCCCGCCTCAGTCGAACCTGTTCGCTCCGGCATCGTTATCTTTCGTTGAGACCAGACCTGGCGTGTTCAGTTTGCGTCATCAAGGTCGTGAAATGGCAGAAAACGGAACACCCCAGACCACTTTCTCATCCAAATCCCAAAAAAAATCTCAGATGTTAAAATAGACAACTTGACATCTGAGCGGCTACGAGAATAATTAAACGTTTTTACTGCCCAAAGTTTATCTCCCCTCACCGCTCGGAAAGCGACGATTATAGCCTGTCTTGGAATCTTCCGAAGTGCCCAAGATGTTTTCGTTCGGCGAGTCACGATCAGCAGGCCGATCAGCAGGCATGGTGGATAAACGCGTTCGACAAGCCCAGTGAAAAAAACCGGCGGATCGCTTGTCATCCCCATGTTGAGCGTTAAGATTCGATAACACAAAGCATTAATGCGATAAACGTCCAGGCGAAGCTCGCGTCGGTGGGGCTGAACTGGAGACATGACCCAAGGAAGTAGTTTCCCCTTTCACTCGGTACCGGAGGTTACAGACTGCAATGAAGAATGTTCGGAACGTGTTCGAAGCGATTCTGAAGTATGGGCACGACGAGGATTTCATGCCTTTGGAGTCGGACGAGTTTCAGCCCACGGATGCGCCTGCTGGCTCGCCGGAGAAGATCGACATCTTGCGCAAGAGGGTCGAGCTGGGCTTGCCTTTGTGGCATGACAGCGATCGGGTGGATTACACGGGTCTGACGGGGGCGGTTCGGCCGCGCGAGTAGGAACCGAACTTCGGGAAGAGAACCCAGGCCAGCGAATCCGCAAGAGCGATGAAAAAAGGCGTCCGAATCGGACGCCTTTTTTTTGCGCAGATTACCCGTCACGACCAGGATGTGCGGCATGGCATTGCGGGGCTCAGCCCGCCTTGCGTGTGCGGAGCGGAGTGTTTTGCGGAGCGAGTTCCCAGTGGGGGCCTTGCAACGGCGGCAAGCGGCGGGTGGACCGTTGCGGCTCGGCGATCTGTTCGAGAATCCGTTCGGCGACGGCCAGCGCATCGCGGCCATGCTGGCCGGTGACCTGCGGTTTCTGGCCGGTACGGATGCTGATCACGAAATCGTGCTGCTCGTCCAGGATGGCGTTCCGCTTTTCGAGCTGCAGGTCTTCGACCAGCAGCAAGTCGGTGAACAGTCGCTGCTGCAACTGGCGGCGGTCTTCCGCGTCGAGTTGTTGGACGTCGATCTGTTGGCGGCGGACCTGTTCGCCGGGCTGGATCAGTTTCACGCTGCCGGTGGCAAAGTCGATTCCGGCGTAGCCTTGCTGGCCGAAAACCTGCATCGTGCGTTGGGCGAGATAACTGGTGCGCGAGGCATTGAGCGTGGCCAGGCAGCCGTTGGCGAAACGCAGGTGGGCGTGAGCCATGTCCTCGTGCGGGCCCAGCACGGCGGTCCCGACGGCATGTACCTCGACCAGTTCGCTGCCGACCAGCGACAGGACAAGGTCGATGTCGTGGATCATCAGATCGTGGACGACGCCCACGTCGACCGAGCGGCCGGTATATCCGCTGGCTCGCACCGCTTCGACATACCGCGGTGTTTGGATCCGGCTGGCGGCGGCAAAGGCCGGGTTGAAACGTTCGACGTGCCCGACTTGCAGTACCAGATTCCTGGCGCGGGCGGCGCGAATCAGCGCGTCCGCTTCGGCCACGCTGGCCGTCATCGGCTTCTCGATCAACAGATGCACGCCAGCCTCGGCCAGCTCCATGCCGATCCAATAATGATCGCGTGTTGGCGCCGCGACGATTGCGGCGTCAATGCGTCCCAACAGGGGGCGGTGATCCTCGCACGTTTCCACGGAGAATTCGTCGGCGATCCGCTGACGGGCGGCTGGCGAGGGATCGCTGACGCCCACCAGGTCGACGTCATCGATCGACCGCAGCAAACGGGTGTGAATCGTTCCTAGATGCCCCGCGCCGACGACGCCTAACCGCAGCTTGCGACCGCTCATGAGCCGTCCTCAACATTCCTGGTTGCAGAGTTCGTTTTGGGAAACAGTTTAGGCCGCTTTGCGACGTTCCCGCGCCCGGCCAAAGCGTCCTTCCTGCTGCTCCTGGACGAAGTTCAGCAGCTGATTGACCGGCGGCACGAGTCGGCCTTGACTGCGGAGAATCTCGCAGGCTTGATCCAGGCCGACTTTGGCGCGAAACAACAAGCGATGTGTTTCGGACAAGGCTTCGATATACTCGCGAGGAAAGTTATTGCGCCGCAGGGCTACCAGGTTCACACAGCGAGGACGGCACGGATTGCCCTCCATCAGCATGTAAGGCGGGACGTCGTGCAGAACGCGGCTGAGCCCGCTGATAAAGCTGTAGCTGCCGATCGTCGTGAACTGATGCACGCCGACGTTGCCCGACAGCGTCGCATGATGGTCGATTCGGACGTGTCCCGCCAGCAACGTTCCGTTGGCCATCACCACACGATCGCCGATTGCGCAATCGTGCGCCACGTGACAGCAGGCCATCAAGAAGCAGTCGTTGCCGATGCTGGTGACGCCGCTTTCCTTTTCCGTAGCGCGGTTCACCGTGACCGCTTCGCGGAACACGTTGCCATCGCCGATCACGACTTGCGTGTCGCCGCCTTGGTAGCTCAAGTCCTGCGGTTCCCCGCCGATGACGGCGCCGGGATAGAACTTATTCTCCTCGCCGATGGTCACGTGACCGAAGATCGTCACGTTGGCGAGCAGCTTGCATCCGCGACCGATGCGAACGTGGGGGCCGACGTGGCAAAAGGGGCCGATTTCGACATCGTCGCCGATCTCGGCTCGGGGATCGACCTGTGCCTGAGCGGAAATGTTCGTTGCCATGAATGTAGCAAGCTCCTCACGCGAGTTTTGGCCGGAATCTCCATTAGAGTCCAGACTAGCAGCCTGTCCGGGCGGCCTGCCGGCTGAACTCCAACACGCACGTTTTGTGCCTCCGTGTTTTGGCGGCTAGGCCGAACGCGCCAAGCCGTCCTGTGCCACCTTGGCCAGCAAGTGGGCCACCAATTCCGCGTTCAAGCGGTGGCCGCTGCAATGGGCGACGAAGTGGCCTGACAAGTCGTAGCCCGCCAGGGCCAGGTCGCCGATCAAGTCCAGTGTCTTGTGTCGTACGCATTCGTCGGGAAATCGCAAGGGATTGTCGATTGGTCCGGAATCGTCGAACACCAACAGATCGCGGCATGTGACTCGCGCGCCGAGCCCTTGACGGCGCATCCAAGCCGCTTCTTCTTCCAGAACGAACGTTCGGGCCGTGGCCAATTCGCGACGGAAGGATTCCGGCGTTACCGCCAAGACCAGCGACTGACGCTGGATTGGTCCCGTCGGACCATAGTCGATATGGCACTCGGCCGTCAGCCCCGCATGCGACGCGGGGCGGGCTTCGACCCAACAGCGCTGGTCGCCGACGCGCAGCGTACGACGGACGGTCAGCTGTTGGCGGGGAACGTGTTGCGTGACGCTTCCCACCGCGTCCAGTGCCGCCACGAACGGCTGGCTGGACCCGTCACAGCCCGGCATCTCCGGGCTGTCCACCCAGATTTCGCAGTTGTCGATCTGCAAGCCGGCCAGCGCGGCCAGGATATGCTCGACCATGTCCACGCGGACGCCGCCTTCGCGCAGCGACGTCCGCCGGGGCACTTCCACGCGGTACCGCACCAGGGCCGGAATGCGGCGTCCCGAGGCGGCGTCCGAGCGGAAGAATACGATTCCGGTATCGGGCGGCGCGGGGCGGAACTCCACACACACGTCTTGCCCGCTCCAGTACCCGAACCCTTCCACCTGGGCGACGCCCGAAATCGTGCGTTGTTGGCGCGAAGAGCTGATCAAGGGAGATCCATCTGTGAAAAGGTTGGTCGAGAAAAGCACAAGCCTGGACACCGATTAGCGCCGCGGAATCGGCGGAGCGACACCCGGGGTGGCCGTGCTCGGAGCCGCCGCCGGCGTGCCTCGGTTCAGCGTGTCCAGAATGATGTCGGTGATGTTCAGCCGGTTCTGGTAGATCACGATCCGGTTGATCCCCTGCATGATCGAATCGCGTTTGGTGGGATCCATGTCCTCGGCGCTATACCGTAGCACCAACCCGATACGGTTTCGCGCGGAGAAATCGGCCACCGCCGCCTCGACTTCCCGGTATACATTGAAGTACACCTTCGCCTCGCGCTCCATGAAATCCTTCTGCCGTTTGTTGCTGTCCAATTGGAACTCGACCCGCAGGCGGGCGATGTTCTCCTCGACGTCCTTGTACTCCCGCGTTCCGGCCTTGAATTGATTCAGCTTCTCCGATTCGGTCCGCAGCTGTGTCTGCTGCTGCGTCACGATATCCTTGTAGGCGTCGATATCTTTCTTGATGTCTTCGATCTGCTGTTGAAAACGGACGTGGTTCTTGAAGATGTACGGAACATCGATCACGGCCACCGCCGTGCCGCCCGTCTGACCGAAAGCGGGACTTGCGGCAAACCCGCAAGCCAAGACAGCAGCCGCCAGCGCGGCGGAGCAAAGCGAGGTCTTCACGTTCAGCACTCCTTGCATAGAAAGTGTCTTCCCTGACGGGCGGCGTGAATTTCTCCCAGAAACCGCCCACAAATCCGGCCTCACCTTGGCCGGCTGCCACAAAGGCGTCAACGCGGGCGGTATTTTGCCCAAGTTTGCGGAACAGGTAAAGGGCAAAAATGAGCTGATCTTTTTCGATGTTTTGCGGCCAATTCGATTTTGACAGCCCGCCGCACAATCGCTATGCTCTCCCCGTCAGACACGCCGATCAGGGACGATCGGCTACCCTCAGTATCCGGCCGTCCAGTTCCCACGTCCGAGCCCCGGTGGCCCGCGACTCGGACTGGCAGCCTCCCCCCCCGCCCTTGACGCACAAGGAGGTGCTTCTGTGCCTGGTCACCCCGTCGCGAACCCCCACCCCAGCGTGCTGATTGTGGATCGGTCTGCGGATTCCCGTGAAGTGCTCCGGACGGTTCTGGAGAAACGCGGCGTGCAAACATGGGAGGCCGCCGAGCCTCGGCGAGGCGCCGAACTGGCCCGCGAGCATCATCCCCAGGTGATCGTCTTGGACTTGGAGAGCGGGGATGCCGAGCAGCAGGAAGTCCGGGATCAATACCAAGCGGAATCGAAGGAGCATGACGCCTATCTGGTCGTTATCGGCCGTTCGGTGTCTTACGAGCAAATCCTGCCCAAAGACCGAATCCTCGCCAAACCCTATCATTACGCCCCGCTGGTGCGTACAATCGAAGCGTTGTTGAACTCCGCGGCGGCCTCGTGAAGGGGGGCTGCCGAGACGCGAATCCAGCGGTGACTCGCGCACGCATGGGGGGGAGTTCCGCCTGGAGGCTGTCCGGACCGCCTCCAGGCGGAACTCCCACGCGGATTGCGGGCGCGGCCCGCGTGAGGCAGGGTGGATGGCGACATGGCGTGTCTGTTCGTGATTCAAGGACGCGATCAAGGGAAACGCTTTGAATTGGAAGCCTCGGTCGTCGGCGTAGGCCGGGACGGCAGCAATCCCATCCGGCTGCACGATGTCGAGGTGTCGCGGCGGCACGCCCAGGTGGTCCGCGCCGAGGGGAGCTTCCGCCTGGTCGACCTCGGCAGCTCCAACGGTACCTTTGTCAACGAACAGCGGATCGACCAGCACATTTTGGCCAGCGGCGACCGCGTCCAAGTGGGCCGCTCGCTGCTGATCTTCACCGGCAACGAAGACCGTTCGTCGATCGATCTGGCGGCGGAGGTCGACATTATCCAGTCGGGACCGGCGTCCGATGGTTCTCGAATCGTGTCTTCGATCAGCCGCGAGCAGGGAAGCCACCTCTGGAACGACGCCGATCTGTCGGCCAGTCCCTGGCTGGCTCGCGCCCGCAGCAATTTGCAGATCATGTACCGCACGGCCCTGGCGGTCAGTCATACGCTGGACATCGACCAGCTGCTGCAGCGGATCATGGAGTTGATCTTCGAGTGGGTCGAGGCGGACCGCGGTTGCGTGATGCTGGTGGATTGGGAATCGGGCGAGGCGATCCCCAAGGTGTTCCGCAGCCGCCGGGACCAGCGCAACAGCGAGCGGTTGCGGATCAGCCAGACGATCCTGGACTATGTTCTGGAGCACCGCGAAGGAGTGCTGACCAGCGATGCGCGGGAAGACGAACGTTGGGATCCGGCCGCCAGCATCGTGAAACTGGGCGTGCGGGAAGCGATTTGCGTGCCCATGCAAGGCCGCTATGGAATGGTCGGCGTGATCTACATCGACACCTATACGCCGCCCGGCCAGGCGTTGCAGAATCGCCACGTCAATCGCTTCTCCGAGGAACATCTGAAACTGATGGTGGCGATCGGGCACCAAGCGGCTTTGGCCGTGGAAGACACGTCCTATTATTCGGCCCTCGTCCAGGCCGAACGTTTGGCAGCCGTCGGCCAAACCATCGCCACCTTGTCGCACCACGTGAAGAATATTTTACAGGGAATCCGCGGCGGCAGTTACCTGATCGACGAAGGCCTGAAAAACACCGACACCGAGTTGATCCGCAAAGGCTGGAATATCGTCGACAAGAACCAGGAAAAAATCTCCAACCTGGTCATGGACATGCTGACGTTCAGCAAGGAACGGCAACCCGACCGCGTGCCGGCTCAACTCAACCAGGTCGTCGTCGAGGTGATCGAGTTGATGCAGGCGCGGGCGGCCGAAGCGGGGGTGGTCCTGGAGTGGCTGCCCGACGCCGCCATGCCTGTCCTGCAGTTCGATCCCGACGCTTTGCACCGCGCGATTCTGAACGTGGTGACCAACGCCGTCGATGCCTGCGAAAAGACGCTCGGCGGCCGCATCATCTTGGCGACCGAGTTCTTGGCGGATCAAGCCCTGGCGCGGGTCACCGTCGAGGATAACGGCGAAGGAATCGCTCCCGAGCACCTGCAGAAGGTGTTCTCCCTGTTCGAATCGCGGAAAGGCAGCCGCGGGACCGGGCTGGGCTTGCCGGTCAGCCAGAAAATCCTGCGGGAGCACGGCGGAGAGATTCGGGTGCAGAGCACGCCCGACGTGGGCAGCAAATTCTTCCTCGAATTTCCGGCTACCGCGTCCAAGACGGAGGAAGAGTTGTCGGAAGAGGCTTTCCGGGAAACGCTAACCGGTCCCTTTTCGCTCGAATCGGATCCCGATCAACAGGACGAACCCATGGAAAACACGCCCGATTTGCTGGATCGAACGTAAGACCGCGGCCCTGCTGAATAACCGGCGTCTCGCCCCGCGCGCGGTCAACGCAACACATCGAGCAACCTCCCGAGGTCGTCGTCGTCGTTATACGCATGAGGACTGATTCGCAGATTGCCGCCGCGCACGCTCAGCACGACGCCGGCCTGTAAACAGCGTCGGCGGACTTCCACCGGATCCCGGCCCGGCAGCTCGAACACCAAGATGCCGGACCGTCGCGCCGGTTCGCGACAGCTTTTGACGACGGCGCCGATCGCCTCCAGGCCCGCCGCCGCATCGTCCGTCAGTTCCAGCACGCGATCGGCCAACGCAGAATGGTCCGGGCCCAGTCCCAGGCCAGCGAGCAGGTCGAGACTGGCCCCCAACGCCGCCAAACCCGCCATATTTCGCGAACCACCTTCGTACCGCGCGGCGTCCGGCCGCAAGTCCAAATCGATGCGACCAAAGTCGTGGGCACCGACCACGCTGTTCCAGCCGACGCTCAACGGGCGCAGCCGCGTCAAATGCTCGCGGCGCACGTAAAAGATCCCGGCACCCTCCGGTCCCAGCAGCCACTTGTGCCCGTCCGCCGCCAGAAAATCCAGGCCCAAACGCTGGACGTGAATGGGAAAGACCCCTAACCCTTGGATGGCGTCCAGGAACACCAACGCTCCGCGTGCGTGCGCCAGAGCCACCAGGGCGTCCAAATCCATTCGCCAACCGGTGGCATAGCCGATCCAGCTGACCGAAATAATCCGCGTCCGCGCGTCACAGGCGTCGGCGATCCGCTCCAGATCGACGCGTCCGTCCTCGACCGGGACGCGGCGCGCCTCGACGCCGCGATCCGCCAAATTCAGCCAGGGGTACTGATTGGACGGAAATTCGTTGGCCAGCGTCACCACGTTGTCGCCCTGTCGCCAAGGAAACCCCTCGGCGACCAGGTTGATTCCCGCCGTCGTATTGGGGACCAGGGCCACCTCTTCCGCCGCCGCACCGATCAGGCCAGCAGCGGTCTGCCGCACCTGATTCGCCCGCTTCTCCCACTCCGGCCACACCGTATCTCCCCATTCGGCCGCCTGTCGCGACCATGCCTGCAGCGCATCGCTGGCCGACCCGGAGAGGGGGGATGTGGCGGCGTGGTCCAGGTAGGCCAAACGTCGAGCAATCGGCATTTGTTGCCGAAATTGCTGCCAAGGATTCAAAATGCCGGGCATTTTCCTACTTTCATTGGGAAAAATTGGAAAAAAACGCTCTTCGAGACGTGAGAAAACTCGCTTCTACAGAAGGCATAATCTACACTGGTGACAACACCCTACGTTGGACTATACTAATCCGATTGCAGGTTGAATGCGAAGTACGCTGATTTACGCAGCTTCTGAGGACGCATCGCATGCCGAAGGCGTTATGTATAACAGGATTGGCCATTTCCGCTGTCCTGTTCGTGATTTTCTTGTGGGATTTGGCGACGCCGTCCTGGATGGCGCCGTTCAAAAAAGCAAACTTGATCATGGACATTACCTTTGTCCTCTGTTCCGCCGGACTGGGCGTGCTCAGTTGGATGACCTGGAAGGAACAGGTTTGACAGGTTGCCGCGACGTATCGCCCCGTCCGCTGCCAGATTCGGTTTTCCCACGTAGCCGCCCTTTTCACTCGCCGCACTCCTTCATGGAGCACGGGCATCCGTTCGTGAGCGATTCTCCGAACGGCAATTTTCCGAACAGCAATTCTCCGAACGGCGGTTGGTGCGTCATCCCGTCCTGGATACCATGAACGGAAAGCCCCGAACAAGCGTGTAACAAGGAGCCCCCCTGTGCGAATTCGGCTGGTCGTGATCGGACGCGGATATCACGCGGTGGAGGATCTGCCGGACCAGTGGCAAGTCCCTGACGATGCCAGTGTCGACGACGTCATTGGCATGCTCGTCGAACAATATGGGGAAGGCCCCGGTTGGGCGGCCAGTTGCCTGATCGCCCTTGCCGGACGCCACTTGGGAACCGTGGCCCGCCACGAACCGGCGACATTGCGCGAGGGCGACGAACTGACGCTGATCGCTCCGGTGGCGGGCGGCTAGTTGCCCTTGCCACGCCCGTCCAAGCTTGGGTACGATTGCGGAGGCTGGGATGCCGACCGAATCTTTCACCTTCTCTTGGCGAGTGCATGGATGGACGCTAGCACCTTTTTTCGAGTCCGGACAGCGTTGCTGGGCCTGTGCGCCGGCATGACAGCGTTGACGGCGGAGGCGGCGCCAGCGGCGGAGGCAGCAACCCCGATCCCGATCGAAGCGGCCGAGGATCTTTACGCCGTGGCCGTGGGCCATTATTCCAGCGGCCGCTGGCAGATGGCGGATGCCGAGTTCACGCGGTTTCTGAAACAGCACCCCGCTCATCCTCAAGCGGCTTCAGCGCTGTTTTTCCGCGCCGAAGCGTTGGTCCAACAGGGTCGGCACGCGGAAGCGAGGAAGGGATATTTGGAGTTTGTCGAGCGCGAGCCGAGGCATCGTTTTGCTTTGCAGGCACGATTTCGAGCCGTCGAGGCGGTGTATCTGACGGAGGAAGCCGTCTTCGCTCGAAGGGAGCTGGAAAAATTCCTGGCCGATTACCCCGGCAACGAGTTCGACGTCTACGTACGGAAATACCTGGCGGAACTTGCTCTGGCGGCGCGGGACGGCCACCGCGCGGCGGAGTTGTTCAAGGAAGTTCTTCAGCGCGATCCCGACGGGCCTCAGGTGGACGAATGTCGCTTTGGCTTGGGACGTGCGTTGGAACTACAAGGCGACATCGAGTCGGCCCGCATCGCTTACCAGACCCTGGCGGCGGCGAACGGTCCGCTGGCCGACGACGCCCAAATCCAGTCCGGCATCTGCTTGTACAACCACGGGCGATACGCCCAGGCAGCTGCGGCACTTCAGGCGGCGATCGAACGTTTTCCGGACAGCGAACTGTTGGGACACGCCCGCTATTGGCGAGGGATGTGCTACGTAGCCGAACACGATTGGGAGCGGGCGGCGGACGCACTCCAGATCGCGTTCGATCGGCACCCGCAGCACGCGCTTGCCCCGGCGATCACGTTCTGGTTGGCGGACGCGTTGCGGCAGAACGGCGACTTGGACGCCGCGGAAGAGAAGTATGCCAAGCTGGTGCAGGATTGGCCCGATAGCGAGTGGGCGGACGACAGCCTGCATCTCCAAATCCAATTGACGCTGGCCAAATTGCAGTACGAGCGCGTGGTCTCTCTGGGCGAGCAATTCCAGTTGCGATTTCCCGCCAGCCCATTCCAAAACCAAGTCCGTCAGTGCCTGGGCCGGGGCTACTTGAAGCAAAAGCAGTACGCTCAAGCGATCGAAACTCTGAAACCGCTGATCGAAACGCCCGTGGATGTACCGCCGCTTGCCGATCCGGGGGATGACCCCGGCGAGCCGGTTGTAGACATCACCTCGGAAGCGGCGTCCTCGCTGCAAGCGAGTCGCTACTATCTCGGCTTGGCCTATGTGGGCGATCGTCAGTACGCGGCGGCGCTCGAATCCTTGGCCCAGGTTCGGGTGTCGCCCGAACAGGCGGATTTGTATGGCGGTGTCCGCCTTGCAACAGCGATGGCCTTGTCCGGATTAAACCGGCCGACCGACGCCATCGAGCCGTTGCGGCAGTATCTGGCAGCCCAGCCTCGGGGCGGCGAGTCCGCCGCCTGCCGCGTCCAGTTGATCGATGCCTTGCTGCAGTGCGACCGCCTGGACGACGCCATCCGGACGCATGCCGAGATGCCGGACCAGGAGTTGTTTGAGCCGGGATTCGCGGCCGCCACTCACCGGCTGGCGGAAGTTGCGTTTGTGGCGGGCAAGAACGACCAGGCGATTCGCCTGTTCGGCGTGTTGGTCCAGGACGGTCAGCAGCCGGAGTGGGCATCCAAAGGTTGGTTGGGACTGGGGTGGTCTCAGTTCCGCGAGGGACAAGCCGAGGCGGCCCGGGACGCCTTTGGCCAATTGCTGCAGCGATATCCGGACAGCCCGCTCGCGGCCGAGGGGGCGATGATGAGCGCCAAGACGCTGGAGCAACTGGACCGTAGCGAAGACGCGTTGGAAGCCTACTTGGCGCTCGCCGCTACGCATGGCGACAGCGAGCACGCGGCGCCCGCGATGATGGAAGCCGTGCGACTGCTGGAAAAGTTGGGCCGCAATGCGGAAGTCGTCCCCTTGCTCCGCCGCTTGATCCAACAACACCCCAACTTTGAACGTCTGGATGCGGCGCTGTACGAATTGGCTTGGCAGCTGGACGAGCAAGGCCAGGGCGGCGAAGCCGAGCGTCTGTTCGAACGTATTTCGGACCAGTACCCGCACGGCGACTATTGGGCGGACACGACGTACCGGCTGGCGGAACGGGCAGGCCGAGCCGGCCAATACGACCGCGCAAAGCAATTTGCTGATCGGCTGATAGAGGCCAGGTGTGAGGAACAGTTCCTGGTGCGGGCGCTATACCTGCGCGGTCAGCTGGCCGGTTCCACCCAGCGCTGGCAAGAAGTTGCTGCGCCCCTGGTCGCCTTGTTGGAGCAGTTTCCCGATTCTTCCTTGCGAGCCAATGCCGCCTGCTGGATTGCGGAATCGCTGTACCAACAGAAGGACTACGAAACTGCCGCACGTTGGTTCGAGGAGCTCGAGGAAGCTCCCTTGGCGGAGGACGACGCCTGGAACGCCATGATTCCGCTACGGCGAGCCCTGATCTTGACGGAACAGCAGAAATGGCAAGAGGCATACGACTTGGTCAGCCGCATCGAAGAACGTTTTCCCGCCTTTAGCCAGCAGTATGAGGCTGATTATGTGCTGGGCCTCTGCTTGGCTCGGAAGGGCAAACCGGCAGAGGCGTTGCAGCGACTGGAGCGCGTCATCCGTTCGCCCGAAGGCGGCCGCACCGAAACCGCGGCCAAGGCCCAGTGGATAATCGCCGGCATCTACGCGACAGGCGGCGAACTCGAACTGGCGTTAAAAGCTTATTATCAGGTGGAAAGCCTGTACCAGTACCCGCGGTGGAAGGCGGCGGCGCTGGTTCAAGCCGGCAAATGTCACGAATTGCGCAGCGAACATGCAGACGCCGCCAGGGCTTGGCGGCAAGTGGTTGCGAGTTTTCCCGAGACGCCTGACGCGGAAGAAGCCGCTCGACAGCTGGAGCGGCTGAACGCGAAACTTGCCGCGCCCGTCGCTCAGGGGGTGCCGCCGTCCTCCGCCCCCCACAGCGCCCGGCGGCGGACCCTGAGAGAACCGTAACGCGGCGAAAGCCGCCAGCGAAATGCCTCCGATGACCAGAATTCTACGACTCCACTGGCACCCATAGCCACGTAACGCCTTAACCGTCGAGGAAACCGCCGATGAATTCGAGCTTCTCTCCGCTCCGCCGCACGGCCTTGGGACTGGTTGTCCTGGCCACCCTCGCGATCTGGGCTGTCGGCTCGGCGGTGCGAGGGCAGAGTGATGTGGCCCTGCCAAGTGGCGACCAATCGCTGGTAGCCAGCGCGCCCCTCGCCCTGGCGGAACCTCCCGTCGAGGAAGGCCGGATTCCGATGAAGAACCTGCTGCAGGTCCTCCGCGACGGCGGGCCGTTGATGATTCCCATCGGTATCTGCTCGGTGATCCTGCTGGTGTTTGTGTTTGAACGGTCGATCAGCCTGCGGCGTGGGCGGGTGATTCCCCGACCTTTTGTGAAACGGTTCCTGCAGCAGCTGCGTGACGGCCAACTCGGTCCCGAGTCCGCCTTGGAATTGTGTGACAAGAACCGCAGTCCGGTGGCCGAGGTATTCGCGGCGGCGATTCGCAAGTGGGGCCGCCCGGCGGTCGAGGTCGAGCAGGCGATCATCGACGCGGGTGAACGCGTGACCAACGAACTCCGCAAATACCTGCGCGTGATCAACGGCGTCGCCACCATCACGCCACTGATGGGATTGCTGGGCACCGTCCTAGGCATGATTCAAACCTTTAACACGATCGCCGTCGGCGACGCCATGGGGCGGCCGGAAATGCTGGCCGGCGGGATCGGCCAAGCGCTGCTGACCACCGCCGGCGGACTGTGCGTCGCCATCCCGTCCTTGATCGCCTATCTGTACTTCGTGGGCCGCGTCGACCGGCTGATCACGGACATCGACGGGCTGGGACAGCGGATCGTGGACCTGATCGCGGCCGACGGCCACCTGCTGAGGAGCCATGACACCGAGCGGCCGGCAGGTGAGAGGAAGAGTCGAAAGGCCGCTTGAACGAAGAAGAAAGAAACCCTGCGGGCGCGGACAAAAGTCCGCTCGACGACGCAAGCCGAACGGTCCCCCGAAACGCGGCCCTTTGGCAACCTGTCCTAGCCTTGTCCGGCAAAGTGAAGAATCCGGAGTTTGTCGGCCGAAACAACCCGTAGACCAAGAAAGCCGGCTCCGTTGCGCGCCGCCCAGCCATGCCTCTAAAAACCCACCAGGACGAACTGCCCGCGATCAACCTGACGCCGATGATCGATATTGTTTTCAATTTGATCATCTTCTTCATGGTGGGGACAAAGTTCATTGGCGCCGAGACCAAATTGCCGGTTCAGGTCCCGGAAGTCGCCGACGCGGGAAAGCTGGCGCCGGCGATGGAGAAGCACGTCGTCAATGTCTACCGAGACGGACAAGTTTCGCTGGACGACAAATTCCTCACCGCCGCCCAACTCCGGCAGGAATTGGAAGCGGCTCGGGCGCGGAACGCCGGTTTGAGCGTGATCGTCCGGGGGGACGGGGAAGGCGCCTTTCAGCATGTCGCCACCGTGTTGAACGCTTGCCGCCAGGCAGGGGTCTCTGACATGGGAATCTCTGTTCGCTTGCCGGCCAAAGGCGGCTAAAATGATGAACATCGCAGCCCAGGTCTTCGCCCATATCCCCGGCTGGGGCGTCGCAGGGCTCGCGTTGTCATGGAACATCGTGCTGCTCGCGGCAGGCTTGGCAACGTTGGGCGGCGGGCTGTTGGTGCTGCTGTTCACCCGCTGGGGTCAAGCCCGGCCGCTGGCCAAGTGCGTCGCCTTGTCCGTCTTTGCCCACCTGCTGCTGCTGACCTCCGCATGCGGGATCCGGCTGTTTCACGATCTTCCGGCGCCATCGAGCGAGCACGTGATCCAGCTGTCGCTGGTGGATGTGGGGGACGATTCGGCGCAGGACCAGCCGCAGGATCCCGCTCGCCCGCCCGAGGAATCCCCCGCGGAAACCGCCGATATCCCCGCTCCGTCGGAACTCGCCGCCGACGAAGTCCCACAACCGCCGCGGGTACCCGATACCATGTCCCCGCCAACCGAATTGGCCGCGGCGGCCGCGGCTCCCCCTCTGCTGCGCAACCCATTGGCCGAGGCGCCTTCCCCCGCCGAACTCGACAGACCACAATCGCTATCCGACGTCGTGCCGCCCGGACCGCCGGTAACAGAGCCGCCCCGGCGGACGTTGGCCGAGTCACAGCCCACGCCGACGTTTCGGATCTCGGATCAACGGTCTCCAAGTGCGGCCGCTCCGAGCGACGACCTGCAGCGTTTGATCGACTTGGCCCTGCCTTTGCCGTCGGCTGCCGCGCTGACGGACGTGCAGGATCGGACCGCCGCCGCCGACAACCGGCCCGACGAAGTGGTCGAGCGTAAACCGGCCGAGCCGACAGCTACCGCGGACAGCTGGCGGAGCGGGGCTTCCTCCACGGCCGCCGCCTGGCAACTCGCCTCCTCACAGCCCGCCGCTGCCGGCCGCGAACTGCCGGATCGTTATCGCAGCCGCAGCACCGCTCAGCGATCGGCGATGTTGGAAGCCGGCGGCGGCAACATCTTTACCGAGGCGGCCGTCCAAGCGGCCCTCCAGTGGTTGGCGGCGAACCAAAGCGAGGATGGCAGGTGGGACTGCAGCCGCTACGGTGGCGGCCGCGAAACGAGAACCCTGGGGCACGATCGAGGGGGCGCCGGCGGCGAAGCCGATACGGCCGTCACCGGATTAGCCGTCCTGGCCTATCTCGGCGCTGGCCAGACGCATCTGGACGGCCCCCAGGCGGCGACGGTCCGCCGCGGCTTGGAATTTCTCGCCCGCAGTCAAGCTGCCGACGGCAACTTGGCCGGCAACGCCGAGCTGTTTGCTCGTATGTACTGCCACGGGATGGCTACGCTGGCACTGAGCGAAGCGTACGGAATGACCGGCGATGCCGCGCTGCGGCCCTACTTGGAACGCGCTCTGGCCTACACCGTTCGCGCCCAGCATCCGCAGAATGGTGGATGGCGCTACCAGCCCGGCGACGAAGGCGATACCAGCCAGCTAGGTTGGCAGCTGATGGCGTTGCACAGCGCCGAACTGGCGGGATTGCCGATCCCCGCCGCGACGCGCGCCGGCATGATCCGCTTTCTCAACAGTGTCACCACAGGCCCCCAGCGGGGCTTGGCCGGCTATCGCCCCCACACGGCGGCGTCGCGCACGATGACGGCCGAGGCGCTGGTGTGCAAGCTGTTCTTGGGATGGAAACAGGACGCAGCGGCGACGAACGAAGCCATCGCCTACCTGCTGCAGGAGACGCCGCAGGGCGGTCCGTTTAACGAATACTACTGGTACTATGCCACGCTGGCGTTGTTCCAGTTGCAGGGCGATGCCTGGGAAGCCTGGAACGGAGCCCTGCAGGAACGGCTGTTGGCCTCCCAGGAAACCAGCGGCACGCTGGCCGGCAGTTGGCCCACCAACACCGTTTGGGGCGGCTACGGCGGCCGCGTCTACACCACCGCCATGAACGCCTTGTGCTTGGAGGTCTACTATCGCCACCTGCCGATTTACGGTCAGCCTCAGCAGCTGGCGAATCCCGGCTGGAAATGAAAAATCCGGGAATTCGACCGTTGCCGTATTCCCAATAGGCAGCTTCGGAATAGAATTTGGAGCACAGGGAAGAAAAGAACAGCCACACGACGCGACACCACACGACATGGCAGCACACGACGCGGGCCTTGATCGAAACGTTGCGAAATTCGATTCTGATCGACCACTGCGCGGCCGGTAAACTTGTCTCGACTTCACCCGTTCCAGCTCGTCATAATCTATCGCAGTCGCTTCGAACCTGGAGGACTCAACGGTCATGCCCCCAGTTTTCGGTCAACCATCCCAACTCAGCCATCGCTTGCCTGATAGCAGTGCTTCCCGCGATGCTGGGAAGACGGCTTCGCCGGACGGCCGGCTTCTGCCCACGAATGTCACCAAGAACCTGGTCGAAGTGTTCAAGCTGTTGGCGGATGAAACGAGACTACAGATCCTGTTTCTGTTGCAGCAGGAGCCGGAACTCCATGTACGGGCGCTGTGCCACCTGTTGAAGCAAAGCCAACCGGCGGTCAGTCATCATCTGGCGCTACTCCGCCTGGCCGGATTGATCGAAATGCGGCGTAACGGCAAGCACAATTTTTACCGATTGGTTCCGCAACGGTTCGAGGAAGCGGCCGGCATGGTCTTTGCCAGCACGCCCGGGGACCGTAATCAGATTCGGTTCAACGGCAGCGTGATCAGCTATTCGCAAGCGAAATAGCAACGTCTCGCTGCGCCCAGCGTGTTGAGTTGTCGTTCGTAGGATGTGTCCACGTTGGACTCGTTTAACCCGGAGCCATCGGCGACGGTGCTCGGCGTACACGCCGTCGCCGTTGGCTCCGGGTTAAACGAAGACGCCCGCTTTCGGCCGCGCATCGAATCACGTCGGCCCTCAGCGGAATCGTTCACCCGGCGCGGTTCACTACCCGGCGACCATATCCTTCAAGGCTTTCAGGACACGGGCTTTGGGCACGACCTTCTCGGGCTTGGCTGCAGCCAAAACCATTTCGCCCGTAGCGGGACTGCGGACCATCTTTTCCTTGGTTGCGGGCCGTACGACCTTGACGATCTTCAGCAGACCAGGCAGCTGAATTACGCCGGGCCCCGTGCCGGATAGGGCTTCCTTGATCTCGGTCTTGAAGGCCTCGAAAACCTCCTCGACCTGTTTCTTGGTCAGACCCGTGGCGTCGGCGATTTTGGCATACAGTTCGTTTTTGCTCAGCGGTTTGCCTGCGGCTTGCTTGGACATTGTCTAGCGCCCTCCTTGAGAACAAAAAGTGACTTTGGAATCGAACGTTTCTCCGCCGTGCGGATGGCGATGATTAGAAACAGTGCTGGCTATTTTGCAACTGGGAAACAAGGCAAAAACAGGGGAAAAACGCGAAAAAACTCGACATTTCCCTCTTGTGGAGGGTATTTAGCCCAAGGCGTCTGCAAACGCCGTTCGCAAACTGTCCAGCGCCGTGTCGCCGTACTGGCCGTCGACCACCACATTCACGCGCACTTCGCTGGTACTGACCATGTCGATGTTGACCCCGGCCTCGGCGAGCGCCTGGAACATCTGGATCGCGACGCCGGTATGGCTGCGGAGCCCCACGCCGCTGACCGACAGCTTGGCGATATTCGGGCAACTGGTGACGCCTTTGCAGGCCAGCTGCTTGACCAGCCGTCTGCCGACGTCGGCCGCCTTTTCAACCTGGCCGCGAGGCACGGTAAAGCTGAGGCTGGCGCGGTCGGCATGGCTGCCGTGACTCTGCACGATCATGTCCACGAAGACCCCGGCATCTGCCACCTCCTGAAACACCCGGGCGGCGATGCCGGGCACGTCGGGCAGCCCACTGATCGTGACGCGTCCCTGGGTTTCGTCCAGCGAGATATCATCGATGAACAACTCTTCCATGTTCGCTCCGCGCAGCCGCGAGGCGACTTCGGCCGCGTTGGCTTTGGCGTGCTGCGCCGTCAGGGGGACCACGCCGGCGGCGGACGGCTGGTCCAACTCGAACGCTCGATGGACGGCGCGGAGCGCGTTTTGGGCCCCATCCCGCTCGACCAGCACCGAGATCTTGATCTCGCTGGTGGTGATCATTTGGATATTCACCTTGTCGGCGGCCAACGCGGCGAACATCGTTTGCGCCACCCCAGACTGTTTGGCCATGCCCAGGCCGACGACCGAGAGCTTGGAGACGTTATCGTCGTGGGACAACGTTCCGGAGCCCAGTTGCTCCAAGGCCTGCTGAACCGCTTCGAGCGTGACAGCGATTTCGTTCCGCGGCACGGTAAAGGAAATATCGGCTTGCCCGCTTTCGCCGACGTTTTGCACGATCATGTCGACATTTACGGCCTTGGCGGCAATCGCTGAAAAGATCTGCAGGCTGACGCCCGGCCGGTCCGGCACCCCAAGCACGGACACGCGCGCTTCGTTCTTGATCACCGCCGCACCGCACACGGCGCGGTCCGCAAATTCCGGCTCGGTGACGATCATCGAACCCGGCGAATCGCTGAAACTGCTGCGGACATGGATCGGCGTGCTGAACTTCTTGGCAAACTCGATGGACCGGTTGTGCATCACGCCCGCACCTAGACTGGCCAACTCGAGCATCTCGTCATAGCTGATCCGCTCCACCTGCCGCGCTTCGGGCAACAGCCGTGGGTCGGTGGTGTAGACGCCGTCCACGTCGGTATAGATTTCACAGGCATCGGCATTCAACACCGCGGCCAAGGCGACCGCCGTCGTATCGCTACCGCCCCGCCCCAGCGTGGTGATGTCGAAATTGTCGTCGATCCCCTGAAATCCGGCGGCGATCACGATATTGCCTTCGTTCAGCAGCCGCTGGACGCGTTCGGTGGAAATCGACTTGATCCGGGCCTTGGTATGCGTCGCGTCCGTCTTGATGCCGATCTGGGGGCCCGTCAAACTCACGGCCTTGGCGCCCAACGTGTGGATGGCCATGGCCATCAGGGCCACGCTGATCTGTTCGCCCGTGGACAACAGCATGTCCATCTCCCGCGCCGGCGGCCGCTCGCAAATCGCGTCGGCCAGTTCGATCAAGTTGTCCGTCGTGTCGCCCATGGCGCTGACGACCATCACCACTTGATTGCCTTGTTGTTGAGTGCGAATCGCCTTGCGGGCGGCCGCCAGAATTTTCTCCGGGTCCGCCACGCTGCTGCCGCCAAATTTCTGCACGATCAAAGGCATAGTTCCAACCGTCCGTCCAAAAAAAGGTCTCAAAAAGGGAAATTCAAGAAATACCCCATCAGTTTCCAACCCTCGGAAAACTCTCGCGGCGACGCGGCCGCCGCAGGCTCGTCGTACGTTGTCGCCTGGTCGGCCGTCAACCCCGTGCCGGCGATGGCAAACGGCACGAAACCGTGGCTGTGCGTTTTTGTCCGCACAGGCGTGGGATGGTCCGGCGTGATCAAGATGCGATACTCGCCCTGGTCCTGCAAGGCCCGCCAAATCGGCGCCACGATGTGCCGATCGATTTCCTCAATCGCCTGGATCTTGGCCGCCGTGTTGCCTTCGTGCGAAGCTTCGTCGGGCGCTTCGATGTGTACGCAAATAAGATCGGTTGTCGGCAACGCCTCCACCGCGCAGCGGCCTTTGGACCCATAGTCCGTATCCAAGTAGCCGGTTGCTCCGGGCGCTTCGATCCGCTCCCAGCCGATCAGGGCGGCCAAGCCGCGCAACAGGTCGACCGCCGTGATCATCTTGCCGGTCTTGCCGTAGACGTCGCGAAATCGCGCCAGGCTGGGACGCCTGCCTAAACCCCATAGCCAAATGTTCGTTGCCGGCAACTGTCCCGCTTGGCATCGCGCCCGATTCACCGGGTGATCGGCAAATAAGGCGACGCTGCGGCTCATCAGGTCGTTCAGCAAGTCGCTGCCGCCGCCGCGCGGAAAGTCGTCGATGACGGATTTGTCCGTCAGATCATGCGGCGGAGTCGCCCGAGTGTCGCGAGTGAACGGTGCCGCCTGGGGCTGGCCACGATAGATCATCAGGTTGCGATAACTCACACCGGGCAGGAATTGCAGGGGCAAATCGCCCGCCAGTTCAGCCTGGGCAGCCGCCATCAATTCGGCCGCTTCGGGCGTCGAGATGTGGCCGGCCGTAAAGTCCCGCATGATTTGGTCTTCGATCGTGACCAAATTGCAGCGGATCGCCCAATCGTCCGGCCCCAAGTCGATTCCCTGAGCCGCCGCCTCGATCGGTGCCCGTCCCGTGAAAACGGCCGTCGGGTCGTAACCCAACAAACTCATATTGGCGACTTCCGATCCCGGCGGCAGATGCGCGGGCACATGGCTGGCTCGTCCCACCATCCCCGCCGCAGCAATGGCATCCATGGCTGGGGTCCGGGCCGCTTGCAATGGCGTCCGTCCGCCAAGCGACGCTTGCGGCTCGTCCGCGGCCCCATCAGGGATAATAATCGCATACTTCATTCGCCAAAACCTCGTCCCCGGAGCGACAAGGGCCAAACTTCCCAAATTCCACCGGGCTGAAAGCGGTACAGTGTGACCGAAAATCGGTTGATCGTCCAGATATCTCCGCCCCCAGAACCACGAGAATTTTCCGCAAAAACACCCATAATGAACAAGCTGGCATCATGCGAAAGCGAAAAAGGACTCGGAAGCGGCTCATAAACTGGGGATGATAAACAGGGTAAACAGCCCCAGCGACTGCGTGCCATCTTTGGATAACCCGCTTCTTGCTCCTTCTATTCTTCGGGACTTGCCGTTCCGGCCGATCTTCCCGGTCCTTCGCAGTCCGTCCCGATCAAGCCGCGCACATGCTCGACGACGGCTTGCTTCCGACACGTCTAAGGTCCCGCAGGAGACCGCGCCGATCCCTCCGGCTGGTCCGGCTTCCATGCGATCTGCCGATAGATCTCGGACAGGGGTACTTGGATGGAAATGGCATCCAACACGAGCACTTGATCCAACTGTGTGACTTCACGCAGCATCCAGCCGCCATCCGTCTGCCGCACATAGCGTTCGACTTGCGGCCGGTCTTGCGCGACCAGGACGTATTCCTGCAAGGAGGCCAGACGGCGATACTGGGCCGATTTGGCTCCACGATCGTAGGCCTCGGTCGATTCCGAAAGCACCTCGAACAAAACGGTGGGATTCAGCAAGGTATCACCCTGCTCGTCCTCGAACTCCGGCGGACCGCACACCACCGTCACGTCGGGGTAGGTGTACAGGCCGGATGCGGCGACTTTCACGCGCATGTCGCTGGGATAGACCTCGCAAGTGCGGCCTTTAAGACTGTTTCCGACCTCGCGGACAAGATTGCCAACGATGAGATTGTGCTCGCGGCTGGCACCTGCCATGGCGAAGGTCTCGCCGTGATAATACTCGCTCTTGAATTCCGCTCGGCGTTCTCGCACGAGATATTCGGCTGGGGTCAGCCGGCGCTTGGGGACGGAGGACATTGGCAACTCCTTGCGGCTGGATGGAAGGTCGATCCGGGCTCGCGAATTCGCACCCGGCGGCCCTCGACCTGCAGGTGTCCCTGGGCGAACAGCCGGATCGCTTCGGGATAGGCTTCGCATTCCTGTTGGAAGATCCGCGCAGCCAGCGTGTCCGGCGTGTCGTCGTCCAGGACGGGTACCGTGCGCTGCAGGATGATCGGACCGTGATCGTATTGGTTGTCGGCGAAATGGACCGTGCATCCGCTGAGCTTGACGCCGTAGTCCAGCGCCGCTTGATGCACGTGGTGCCCGTAGAAACCTTGTCCGCAGAACGCCGGGATCAAGCCGGGGTGGATGTTCATCACACGGTGCTCGAAATCGGCCGGAATCAGCACGTGCTTCAGAAAACCGCCCATGACGATCAATTGCACGCCCGCCTCGCGGCAGGGCTGGAACACCGCGTCACTGTAGGCTTCGGGCGTGGCAAAGTCCTTGGACCGCAGCACCAACGCCGGGATCGAGGCTTCGGCGGCGTACCGCAAACCGCCCGCGGACGGATTGCTGGAAATCACCAGGCAAACTGCCACCGGCAACTGTCCGGCAGCGATTCGATCCAGGATGTTCCGCAACGTGGTTCCACCGCCGGAGATCAGGACGGCGATGGGAAGGGGCGAATTCTGTGACATGGGGTTCTTTCGTCGTTGCGAACGCTTCTTTCGTATTGTCGACGCCCGCGCCCGCGGCGGCAAGGAGTCACGACTCGCTGCGCGTCGTAACGACGAACAGCTGTAGGATATTCTCCCCCACATCGTGCTGGCTCGGTTCGACACCCGTCAACGGCTCGCTCGACAACTCGATGGCCAGCGTCTCGCCGCCGATATACTCCCGGTTCTCGTCGATCGCTTGACGCAACTCGTCGGACTCTGTCACCAAACCGACTTGAATGCGGTCCGTGTACTGGCAATCCAGTTCCTTGCGCCGTTCTTGAATCAGCCGCACCAGATCGCGAGCCAAGCCCTCGCGGACCAGTTGGGGAGAAAGTTCGGTGGACAGGACGACGACGCAGGTGGGCGAGTGCGCGGCGGCCCAGCCGGGTTTGGCTTGCAGCCGGACTTGCAGGTCTTCCGAGTCCATCTCGACCTGCTGGCCGTCGATATCGAGTCGGACCTTGCCCGTCGCCCCCAACTCGTTCAGCAATTGCCCGCCGTCGCTGCCGCCCAGCTGTTGCTTGACTTTGGGCAGCAGTTTTCCCAATCGCGGGCCCAGTCGCTTGAAGTTGGGCAAGACCTCGTACGTGATATAGTCGGCCGCCTGGCGGGCGTATTCCACCTGTTTGACGTTCAACTCGTCCCGCAGCAGTTCGTCGTGCGTTTCCAACCAGGCTTGATGCGATGCGTTGGCCAAGATCACCTCGACTTTGGCCAGCGGCTGACGAACCTTCAGCTTGGCATCCATGCGGGCTTTGCGGCCCAGCGAGGCGATCTCGCGGAGCAGTGCCATGCGGTCGGACAGCAAATCGTCAATCGCCGCCGCGTCGGAAACGGGATAGTCGCACAGATGGACACTCTCCCAGGCTCGATCCCCGAACGTGCCGGCCAGGTTCCGCCACATCGCTTCGGCCAGAAACGGCGTGAACGGCGCGATCAACTTGCTGGTGGTCAGCAGGCATTCGTACAGTGTCCAGTAGGCGTCGCGCTTGTCCGGCGACTGCTTGTCGCTGCTCCAATATCGGTCGCGGCTGCGGCGGACGTACCAGTTGCTCAAAGCATCGACGAATTCGTTCAGCCGCTGGCAGGCGAGGAAATTGTCATAGGCATCCATCCGCTCGGCCACCGCCGCGACGGTCCGATGCAACTCGCTCAACACCCAGCGATCCAGTTCGCTCCGCTGCTCAGCCGGCCGATAACCTTCGCCCCGGGCCCGTTCGTCCGGCGTCAGCTGGCCGACGTCGCCGGCGATCAGCGCGGCCGGATCGAAGCCGTCGATGTTGGCATAGATCACGAAAAAGCTGTACACGTTCCACAGCCGCAGGAGGAACTCGGGGATGCTGTCCTTGATCGCCTGTTCGCTGTAACGGATCGACGACCAAGGCGGCTGGTTGGCGAAGAAATACCACCGCAGCGCGTCGGCTCCGTAGCGGTCGAAGATCTGTCCCGGCTCGCGGTAGTTTCGCTTGCTCTTGGACATCTTGGCGCCGTCCTCGCCCAGCATCAGCCCCAACACGATGCAGTTCTTGAACGGATGAGGAAAGGCGTGGACGGAGGCGGGCGATGGGTCGCTGTTCGGCGGGCCGGCGGCGGACTCTCCGGCGGCGGGTGCTTCCGCGTCGTCGCGCTGGCCGAACAGCATCGTGCTGATGGCCAGCAAGCTGTAGAACCAGCCCCGGGTCTGGTCGATGGCTTCGCTGATAAAGTCGGCGGGGAACTGGTCCTCGAACCGCTGCCGATTGGCGTGCGGATAGCCCCACTGGGCAAACGGCATCGACCCGGAATCGTACCAGCAGTCGATGACTTCCGGCACGCGTTGCATCCGCCCGTCGGGATCAAACGGCGATTGGTAGGTGACCGCATCGATGTACGGTTTGTGGACTTTCAAGTCGTCGGGCAACTCGGGCTTGGCGGCCTTGGCTTGCTCCCAGACTTCCACGCCCAACACGCCGGGCTTGGCGAGCAACTCGGCGTAACGGCCCACCGCCTCCATGTTTCCGGTTCGGTCGCAGACCCAAATGGGCAACGGCGTGCCCCAGTAGCGTTCGCGGGACAAGGCCCAATCGACGTTGCTCTCCAGGAAATTCCCAAAGCGGCCCTCGCGAATGTGCTCGGGCAGCCAGGTGATTTGCGCGTTGTTGGCCAGCAGCCGGTCGCGAAAGGCCGTCGTGCGGATGAACCAACTCTGCCGCGGGTACTGAATCAGCGGATCGGCTTCGGCCCGCCAGCAAAACGGGTAATCGTGCAGGTACTGCTCGATGTGCAACAACAATCGCCGCGACCGCAAATCGCGATTGATGTCCTTGTCCGTGTCCTTGACCCAGCGGCCGGCATAGTCCGGCGCCTCGGCGGTGAACTTGCCGTCGGGACCGACGGCGCAGATCAACGCCGGTCCTTCGCCGCCAACGAACCGAGCTTGCTCCGCCAACAGCACTTCATAGTCGACTTCGCCGAACGCGGGCGCCTGATGCACCACGCCGGTGCCGCTGTCGGTGGTCACGAACGCGGCCGAGACCACCCGCCAAGCGACGTGCTGGGTGCCTCCGGCCACCAGCCGGCCCTGCGCATTGCCCAGGGCGCGGTAGTAATAGTCGAACGGCGGCAGGTAGCGGCGGCCGATCAGCTGGTCGCCCCGGCACGTCGATTCGACGTGCAGTTCCCGTTTCAACTTGCCGGCAATCGTCTCCACCAACGCCGCCGCCACGATCAACCGCTGGCCAGACTCCGGATCGACCACCGTGGCATAGTCCAGTTCGGGATGCACCGCGGCAAATTGGTTGCTGGGCAGCGTCCAGGGCGTCGTGGTCCAGACCAGCAGCGCCGTGTCCGGATCATCGACCAGCGGGAACCGCACATACACACTGGGATCGGCCACTTCGCGATAGCCCTGACCGACTTCGCCCGCACTGAGCGCCGTGCCGCCCTGGGCCCACCACCAGACGATCTTGTGACCGCGATACAGCAGGCCCCGCTGAAACAGGTCTTGAAGCGACCACCAGACGCTCTCGACGTAACTCTGGTGATACGTCACGTAGGCTTCGTCGAGATGGATCCAGAAGCCGAGCCGTTGCGTCAGTCGCTCCCACTGCTGCATGTACCGCCAGACGCTCTCCTGGCAGCGGTGGATGAACGGCTCGACGCCAAACGCCTCGATCTCCTCCTTGGCGTGGATCCCCAATTCTTTGCAGACTTCGACCTCGACTGGCAACCCGTGCGTGTCCCAGCCCGCCTTGCGTTCACAGCGGTAGCCGCGCATGGTGCGGTAACGGGGAAACAGATCCTTGATGGCCCGCGTCAGGCAGTGGCCGGGATGCGGCATCCCGTTGGCAGTCGGCGGACCTTCGTAAAACACGAACCGCGGCGCACCGGCGCGGCGCTGCAACGATTGCTCGTAAATCCGCCGCTGGTTCCAGAATTCGAGGACTTCTTCTTCCAACGCGGGAAAACTGACGCTGCTAGGCACCGGTTGAAACATTACGCTTCGTCCTCGAATTCCTCGAACTCGTCGTCCTCCTCCAAGCCGCCCTCGGTTACCTCCGCGGGATCCGCGACGTCATCAAGCTCGTCTAAATCGCCCTCGAACTCCGGTTCTCCGGCGTCCTCGGACTCTTCGGCATCCTCCTCGCCCAACTGCTCGTCCTCGAAGTTGTACTCGTCCTCCAACTCCTCTTCGAAATCGTCGTCAAAGTCGTCGTCGAAATCGTCGAAGTCGTCGTCGTCGAAATCGTCTTGGTCCGACATTTCCGCCGCGATGTCCACTGCCCCTGGGATGGAATCGAGTTCCCAGTTCGAGTCGGCCAGCCTGTTCGGCTCGGCCTGTGGCACCGTCAGTTCCAATTCTCCGATCATATCGGCTTTCCGTGATTCTGGGGTGGAAACGCAAACAACTAGCTGACAGTGGTGATTTTGTCAACACGAGGGACAGTCCGCAAGGCGGGCCACGGTCAAATCGTCGTAATTGCTCACCCGGAAAAAATCACGGAACCTGCGCGGTCTGGGGATCGGGGCGGTCGGGACGGTAGATATAGTCCGGCCACAGGGGGCAGTTCAGGTCGATCCAGGCCTTGATCGCCCGCATCCCGGGCTCGTCCAGCGAGACCTCTTCGTGATGCTTGTCGGCCAGTACCGTCCACAGGCGGCTTTGCAACGTTCCAAACGACAGCGGTTCGGCCTTGAAGTGCCGCATGCCGTAGGTAAAGTCGAAGTAATGAACCCAGCCGCCTGAGATCAGCGCGCGGTACGAGGCGGGCACGCGGGATGCGTCGAGTGTCCCGCGCAAATCGGACCGTCCCGCCTCGCGGCCGTCGTGGCAGCGGACGCAGTGGGCGTTCAGCACCGGCTGGACCATCCGCTGGAAATCGAACGCTTCGGTGCCCCACGGCGGGGGATCCAGGGTCCGCGGCGGCTGGATCAGGGCCAAACCGACCTCGGGCGGCGGCGACGTGTGCCGGTCCTCGTGGCAACCGATGCAGCTGCGCCGTTCGCCGGGCTGCAGTTGAATCACGCTGCGCATCCGCTGCAATTCGTTGTACTCGGCATCGAGCAGCTGAAAGTACAGGACCTTGCCCGCCGGAGCCAGGAAGTTCGCCGAGCCGTCCTCGGCAATCGGAACCGTGCCCAGCGACGACTTGGCCACGTAGCTCGGCCAGCCCCCCGCTTCTCGGACGCGGTACAGCCCCGGACCGATCTCCGAGACCTGGTTGGGCCAGTTATGGTTGGTTCGCAGCCCACCCAGCGGCGCGTTCGGCGTCCGCGTTTCAAAGCTTGGCGTGGGGCCGCGCACCAGATGAACGGGCGAGGCGTAAAAGTCGGTAAACGGCGGGTGATCCGCACGGTACTGACCGCAGGGCAGCGGTTCCAAAGTCGGCGGAACCTCCTCGGCAACGCGCAGGTATTTCGCTCGGCCGCGAGCGACAGTCGGGCCCAGGCCCAGGTAGACATCCTGCACGGTGAACTGGCCCAACCCCTGTTTCGCGAGTTGCGCGTCCAGCGAGCTGGCCTGCACCGGCGGACGCGTCCGCGGACGAAACGGACTCGGATGCATGCTGCTGATCTCCGGATCCGCGTACAACAACTCGCGGTTGCCGTACCGGTCGATGACGTACAGCCCCCAATTGTGTTGGTTGTCGGGGTTGTGGGTTACCAGGAAATGGTCCCGCGAGATCGGGTAGGGGTCGCGGAATGAATCGTGGTGCGAGCGGCTCATCTGGTAGTGCGGCCGCGTGTCCGGCGTGATGTTCGTGATCGCCCCGGTATCAAACGGACCTTTGGTCCGATCGATCAGCGCGATCGGACCCTGGTGGTCGCCGTGCGACATGAGCGTGCAGACGATCTCGTGCGTGCCGGGAATCTCGTGTGCCTGGCTGTAACAGTTGGGCGTGTTGTTGCCGAAGACCAACTCGGGATGCGTGCCGTCCGGCCGGATGGACCAGAGGGTGTGGCCAAAGTCGGCTCCCTTGTCCAGATACTCCGAGCGCGTCCACAGGATCCGCCCGCTCTGCATCACCGAAGGCTTCCACTCGCTCAAGTTGGCATGGGACAGACGCTGCATGTTCGAGCCGTCGGCTTCCATGCGATACAGCACATAGGCCTGGGGCCGCCAGCACAAGAAGCGGACCTTGCAGCGAGTCGTATGAAAGGCCAGTCCGCCATCGGGCAGGCACACCGCGTCGAAATCGTGATACGGCCCGTCGGTCAGCTGCCGCAGGCCGGAGCCGTCGGCTTGCATCGCGTACAAATGCCAATACGAAGCCCAGCCTTCCACCTCGGGTTGGTCGGGCCGATACGCAAAGTAAACGGTCCCGGCGTCGTAATCCGACACCGGCTCGCGCACGATACCAGAGCTGCCGTCGAACAACTGCTGGATGCGGGCCCGGTCGGGCCGCAAACGGTCTTGCTCGTCCCGGGGAATCTGCAACACAAACACGCCGCCGCCCGGTTCGAGGATTCCGTCCAAGTGCTCGCTGTAGTTGTGCGACTCCAGAAACGGATGCCGCTTGGCGAACAAGATCCGCTCCAGCTGCGCCAGATCAGGATCGCGGAAAAACAGCTGCCGCTTGGCCATCCGCGCCGCCAGGTACAGCGACTGGCTGTCCGGCTCGTCGGCCGCTCGACGCCGCAAGTCGGCTGCCTGGGTACGTTCCGCGGTGACATCCAGCCCCTGGCGAGCCAGCCGCTCGATCAGCTCCTCGAACAGCACCAGCACCCGCTCGAGCGGCGCCTGATGCGCCAGGCGACTCCAGTACGGCGCGCCGCCCGGGACGGCGGGCCGATCGACCACCAACGGCGACAGATGATCGTCCGCCGGCATGTTGCTCCACGTCGTCCGCTCGCGAAGGAAGGTGTACTGCAAGAATCCGTCCCAGCTGTTTTCGGGCAACCGATCGACCGCCAGGTAGGGCAGCCGCCGAGCCCGGTTGGCCGCGGTTCGATCCCGCTTGGCGATCGCCTGCCACTGCTGCCCGTCCTGCGAGACTTGTACCTCGAAGACCTCCGGGATACGGTCGCGATACTTGCCGCTACGGTCGCGAGTGACGATGACGCGGGCAATGCTGGCCGCCTGCGGGAATTCAATCTGCACCCACGCGGCGCCGCTGGTGGCGGCAATCCAGCTGTGGTCGTTTCCGTACCGCCCGTCGTTCAAATGCTTGATCTGGTGAATGGGATAACCGCTCAGCAGCGAGGACGCACTGGCTACGGCGCCGCGTTCGGCCAAGGCGAGGTTCTCCTGGCCCTCGGGGCCGTAGATTTCCAGTTCGTCGATGCCCGGCTGCGAGTTGCCGCTGGTTTCGTGAATGGCCACGCGCACGAAGCGGGCCGCTTGAGGCGAGAAATCGAGCGCTTCGGGCGGCTTGGCCGCCGCCAGCGAGGAAATCCGCGTCAACGCCTCTTGGAATTCGTCGGCCACCAGCCGCGGCTCGCAGGCTGTTGATTCCAGGGCCCTGACAGGCAGCTCGCCTGTCCTGGGGCCCGAAACGCAACAACTTTCGCCGCCGGAAACAGGCTGGCTGCCCGTTTCGACGCCTGAATCAACAGCCGGCTCGGAGCCCGCTGCCCAGGCGGGAGAAAGGCTCGCGGCCAGAAACAGGCCAACCCAAGCAAACCGTCCGCTGCACGATTTCATGGAAGTCTCTCCTTCACCCTACATCGATCTGCACTCAGTTCGTTAATTCAAATGTGAATTCGTTCGATTTGCCCAGTTGGACCGTAGCCGTCAGGCCCGACTTGGCGCGATCACCATAGCGCTCTGGTATCAGACTGCGGACCGGAGCGTACGGGTTATTGGGGTCGGTGGAGCCCGCCTCCGTCTTGGTGATCACCACCACGTACTCTCCCGGCAACGCGCCGTCACCCGGTCCAAACGTCATCAGCTGGAATCGGCCTTGGGCATCGGCGATGCCCGCCGCGGGGCGACCCTCGCCAAAAAAAGTGACCTGTGCCCCCTCCAACGGTGTGCCGTTGAAAGTCACAACCCCCGTGACGGAAGAGGTGGCCGGAGTCTTGGCCCCGCAGCCGGCGGCCACCGCCAGCGCGGCCCATACGCAGGCGGTTCGGAGCATGAAGTTCATGTTCATGGAAGGTCCTCAGCAAAAAAGTTGCCATGATTGCCAATGCATGACACGCAAACGGTCAAAAACTGCCCACCGCCAGACCGTCTCGGCGGTCGCCCAATCGCTGGTAGGTGCTGTAGTCGATGGTGTCAGCCAGAAAGCGGACGGAGCCGTCTGCGAGGCAGAACGTGGCCCCACCGGGGTGCTTCGACTTGAACCCCATGTCGCAGGACCAGCCACCGGTCCCTTTATTGCAGGGACAAGTCGCGAAGCCGCTTTCGCCCGGACAATTGCAATAGTTGATCGGACAGGTCGTAGCAAACCACAGGGAGTTGAAGTACATCCAGCCGCCCGAGCCGTGCCAACTGCACTCCGGGCGGATCTCGCCCATCGCGATCGTGTTGGAGGTGCCATCGTCAATATCGGCCATCCGCGACGACCAGGCCATGTGGCTGAACACGCCGGAGATCTCGCGGCCGTTGATGGTGTCCCCATGATTGATCGGGCCGTTGCCAAAGTCGTTGCCCGGGAACACCCCGCCGAAACGCTGGTTGCCGATGCTGGCGGCATAGGAAGTCTGCGCCCGTCTCTGGTTCACGGTGGGGCCCACGCTATCCGCGCCGCGCGGGTTGTAGGCCTTGCCGAGACCGCTGGGGCAAACCAAGGCATCAATCCAGATTTCATACACCATCTGGCCGCCGGGGATCACGCTCAGGAAATCCGTGTCGCCGACAAACACGCAGGATTCGTACAGCGACTGTTGTTCAATGAACGGCAGCAACTGGACGAAGTGACTGCCGTGCCGGTGAGGATTGGCGGGCGTGCCAGCCCAGGTGAAGTTGTCATGCACGTTCCCCAAGGGCAACCGACCGTAGACGTCGTGATAATTGTGCAACGCGATTCCCAACTGTTTGACGTTGTTGCCGCATTGGGCCCGCCGCGCTGCTTCACGCGCCGACTGAATGGCCGGCAGCAGCAAGGCGACCAGGATGCCGATGATGGCGATCACCACCAGTAGTTCGACCAGCGTAAATCCTCGGGGGCGCAGACTGGCTCGATTCATGACGCGTTCTCCCTGACAGAAGATAGAATAGGAACGATTGGGTTCTTGCCTCGTGGCTCCTGAACGAGTACGTGTGTTGAATCCTAACGGTTTCGTTCGCGAAACGGCAAGCGGATTCCGTATTTCTTTCTTGACGTTTTGTATCAATGCCGTTTCAGTTCGGCAGCAGGCCGACATCGCGAAGCATGTCCAGGGCATCGACGATCTCGGGTCCCGCGCGGGTGCCGATGCGGTCGGCCCCGGCCCGCAGGAAGACCAGGGCATTTTGCGGGCGTGGGAATTTCACGCCGGCGACCTTTAGCCGCACGGGTGCGTCGCGGACCGCATCGCGCATCACGAGAAACTGCGAGAGGCTGGGGCCTTCGAATTGGCCGCTGGAGGTTTTGACAAAGTCGATGCCGGCCTCGGCCACCAGCTTGCTGCCGGTGGCGATTTCCTCGTCGCTCAGGTAACACACTTCCAGGATGCACTTCGTCACCGCTCCGGCGGCGGCCTGCTTGAACATGCGCAGCTCCTCGACCACGGTCGGATAGTCACCGCTTTTCAAGGCCCCGATGTTCAGTACCAGGTCAATGGCCGTACAGCCGCGGCGGACGGCGTCCTCGACCTCGAAGGCCTTGACCACCGCCGGCGCGGTGCCGAAAGGAAAGGCGATTCCGGTGCCGATTTCCACATGGTCCATGCCGGCCAATTCTTCGCGGACCACCGGCGCCCAGTAGGCGCTGCTCGCATAGAAGGCGGCGAAACCATACTGACGCGTCAGGGCGCAGCCCGCGCGAATCTCCGCCTCGGTGGTCTGTTTGGAGAGGATCGAAAAGTCGATGACTTGAGCCAGCGTCCGCGCATCGAGCCCCTGAAAATCGATCATGGATTCGTCTCCTTGTTGCAAAGCGTGCCGTCCTGATCGAAGAGGAACGCCCGGTTTGGATTCATGCCGCTCGTCTACCCGGCCACGGCGGCTTTGTCGTCGCAGCCCAGCAGGTCGATCCACTGATTGACCCGCTCCATGACGGCCCGTTTGGCCGCGATGTCGATTTTCCCCGGATTGTATTCGTTTCGATGCGACGCAATATAGTCGTACGTCGCGTCAATCAGAGCATACTTCAGATCCGTCGACACGTTGAATTTCGCACCGCCCAAGGCCACCAGCCGCCGCACGACTTCCGGCTTCAAGCCCGTTCCGCCATGCACGATCAACGGGACGTTGATCCGATCGCCGTTGACAATCCGTTGAATCTTCTCGAAGCGGTCAAAGTCGATCTTGGGATTCTCGGTCGTGTACACGCCATGCGCCGTGCCGATGGCGGGAGCAAACAAGTCCACGCCGCTGCGTTCGACAAACTCCCGCGCCCGAGCCGGGTCGCATAACTCGGCTTCGGTCTCCGCGACCCGCACTTGATCCTCCACGCCCGACACGGTCCCCAGTTCGCCCTCGACGGTAATGTCGCCCCGCCCATGACAGTACTCCACCACCTCGCGCGTGTCGCGGACGTTCCCGTCAAAGTCCTGTTGCGAGCCGTCGAACATGATGTTCGTATAGCCTACGTCGGCGCAACGTTTGCAAAATGCGATGTCCGTGCAATGGTCCAGATGCAGGCACGCGGGAACGGGAGCTTGTTCGGCCAGCGCCCGAAAGGCGGCCACGATTACCTCGGGGCGAAGAAACTTTGCCGGCGTGACCGACGTCTGGACGATCACCGGCGCCCGCCGCGCAACGGCCGCCTCGATCACCGCCTCCATTTGAATGATATTGGTCACGTTGAACGCACCGACGGAATAGCCGCCTGTCGCCGCATCGACCAACATTCGCTTGGCAGAAACAACTGGCATGAACGTGCTCCTTACGGATTGCGAATTTCTGACAATGATAGACGGTAGGCCGTATACGAAGCAACCGCAAGTCGTATCTATCTCTTGACGATTTGTGTCAGGGGGACCGGTGGGATGAACGAACATGGCGCCGGCCGGAGTCCCTGTTGCCGGGGGTATCCGTCAGCGGCGCGGTTGCCCAACGAGCCGGCTGAAAGACGTCTGGGGCTCGTCCCGCGGATTCTTGCGATCGTTGCTCGTAACCAGCCTTTCACGGAACCTGTGCCGTCTGCGACTCGGGGCGGTCGGGGCGATAGAGATAGTCGGGCCACAGGGGGCAGTTCAGGTCGATCCAGGCCTTGAGGGCTCGCTTTCCGGGCTCGTCGAGCGAGACCTCTTGGTGATGCTTGTCGCCCAGTACCGTCCACAGGCGGCTGTGCAAGGTACCAAACGACAGCGGCTCGGCCTTGAAGTGCCGCATGGCGTAGAAGAAGTCGAAATAGTGGACCCAGCCGCCCTCGATCAGCGCGCGGTACGAGGCGGGCACGCGAGCCGCATCGAGCGTCCCTCGCAAATCGGACCGGCCCGGCTCGCGGCCGTCGTGGCAGCGGACACAGTGGGCGTCCAGCACCGGCTGGACCACCCGCTGATAATCGAACGCCGCGGTGCCCCACGGCGGCGGGTCGAGATTCCGCGGCGGCTGGAGCAGGGCCAGGCCGACTGCGGGCGGCGGCGATGCCTGCCGGTCCTCGTGACAGCCGATACAGCTGCGCCGCTCGCCGGGCTGCAATTGAATCACGCTGCGCATCCGCTGCAACTCGTTGTACTCGGCATCGAGCAGCTGAAAGTACAGGACCTTGCCCGCCGGAGCCAGGAAGTTCGCCGAGCCGTCTTCGGCAATCGGAACCGTGCCCAGCGACGCTTTGGCCACGTAGCTGGGCCAGCCCAGCTCCTCGCGGATGTTGAATCGTCCGTCGCCTTGCTTCGTGACGCGCTCGGGCCAGCCATAGTGAGTGTGCAACGCGGTAAGCCCCGCGTTCGCCGTCCGCGTTTCATACGTGTGAACTTGCCCCCGCACCTGGCCAATCGGAGCGGCATAAAAGTCGGTGAACGGCGGATGGTCGGCGCGCAATTGCCCGCAGGGAAGCTGCTCCAGTTGCGAGGGCACCTCCTCGGCAACGCGCAAGTATTTCGCCCGGCCTCGAGCGACTTCCGGCCCCAGCCCCAGGTAAACGTCCTGCACGGCGAGCTGGCCCAAGCCCCGTGCCGCCAACTCCGGGTCCAACGTGCCCGCGAGCACGGGCGGACGCGGCCGCGAACGCAGGGGACTGGGACGCTTGCTGCTGATCTCCGGATCCGCGTACAGCAACTCGCGGTTGCCGTACCGGTCGATGACGTACAGTCCCCAGTTGTGCTGATCGTCGGGGTTGTGCGCCACCAGGAAGTGGTCTCGCGAGATCGGGTAGGGATCGCGGAATGAATCGTGATGCAACCGGTTCATCTCGTAGTACGGCCGCCGGTCGGGCGTGATGTTCGTGATCGCCTCGGTATCGAACGGCCCCCTGCTCCGGTCGATCAGCGCGATCGGGCCCTGGTGGTCGCCGTGCGACATGAGCGTGCAGACAATCTCGTGCGTGCCGGGCACTTCGTGCGCCTGGCTGTACCCGAGCGGCGTGTTGTTGCCGAAGACCAGCTCGGGATGTGTGCCGTCCGGCCGAATGGACCAGAGGGTGTGGCCAAAGTTCGCTCCCTTGTCCAAATACTCCGAACGGGTCCACAGGATCCGCCCGCTGTACATCACCGAAGGCTTCCACTCGCTCAAGTTGGCGTGGGACAGACGCTGCATGTTGGACCCGTCGGCTGCCATGCGGTACAACACATAGGCCTGGGGCCGCCAGCACAGGAAGCGGACCTCGCAGCGAGTCGTATGAAAGGCCAGTCCGCCATCGGGCAGGCATACCGCGTCGAAGTCGTGATACGGCCCGTCGGTCAGCTGCCGCAGTCCGGAACCGTCGGCTTGCATCGCGTACAGATGCCAATACGAAGCCCAGCCTTCCACCTCGGGTTGGTCGGGCCGATACGCAAAGTAGATGGTCCGGGCGTCGTAATCCGAAATCGGCTCGCGCACGATACCAGGGCTGCCGTCGAACAACTGCTGGATGCGGGCCCGGTCCGGCCGCAAACGGTCCTGCTCGTCCCGAGGAATCTGCAGCACAAACACGCCGCCGCCCGGCTCGAGCATCCCGTCGAAGTGCTCGCTGTAGTTGTGCGACTCCAGAAACGGATGCCGCTTGGCGAACAGGATCCGCTCCAGCTGCGCCAGATCGGGATCCCGGAAAAACAGCTGCCGCTTGGCCAGCCGCGCCGCCAGGTACAGCGGCTGGCTGTCCGGCTCGTCGGCCGCTCGACGCCGCAAGTCGGCCGCCTGGATACGTTCCGCGGTGACATCCAGCCCCCGCGCCGCCAGCCGCTCGATCAGTTCCTCGAACAGCACCAGTACCCGTTCGAGCGGCGCCCGATGCGCCAGGCGGTTCCAATACGGCGCACCGCCCGGGACGGCGGGCCGATCGACCACCAGCGGCGATAGGTGATCGTCCGCCGGCATGTTGCTCCACGTCGTCCGCTCGCGAAGGAAGGTGTACTGCAAGAATCCGTCCCAGCTCTTTTCGGGCAACCGGTCGAGCGGCAGGTAGGGCAGCCGCCGAGCCCGGTTGGCCGCGGTTCGATCCCGCTTGGCGATCGCCTGCCACTGCTGCCCGTCCTGCGAGACGTGTACCTCGAAGACCTCCGGAATGCGGTCCCGATACTGGCCGCTGCGGTCGCGAGTGACGATCACGCAGGCGACGCAGGCCGGCTCGGGGAATTCAATCTGCACCCACTCGAGGCCGCTGGTGGCGGCAATCCAGCTGTGGTCGTTTCCATAAAGCCCGTCGTTCAAGTGCTTGATCTGGTGAATCGGGTAACCGGGCAGCAGCGACGAGGCACTGGCCACGGCGCCCCGTTCGGCCAAGGCGAGGTTCTCTTTGCCCTCGGGGCCATAGATTTCGAGTTCGTCGATGCCCGGTTGGGCAGAGCCGCTGGTCTCGTGAATGGCCACCCGCACGAACCGAGCCTGGTGGGGCGGGAATTCAATCGCTTCGGGCGGCTTGGCGGCCGTGGCCGCAGAAATCCTCGCCAGCGCCGCTTGGAACTCGTCGGCGACCAGCTGCGGTTCGCGGGCAGAGGATGCAAGGGTCGCCACAGGCGGCTTGCCTGTCATTGAACCCAAAGCCCCTCGGCTTGCGTCGTTGCAAACAGGCAGGCAGGCCGCTTCTGCGACTGAATCCACCGCCGCCTCGGGGCCCGCCGCCCAGGCGGGAGAAAGGCTCGCGGTCAGAATCAGGCCAACCCATGCAAACCGTCCGAGGCAGAATTTCATTCTGGTTTCTCCTGGCAAGGCTCCGCGTGCAAATAACGCTTGCGCATTTGATCAGGATAACCATAGGGTTGGTGAAACGACAAGCGGATTTCGTATTTCTCTCTTGACGTTTTGTGCCACGGCCTGGCGTGTTCATTTTGCACCATAAAGGGTGTGAAATGGCATATTGCCCCCGCCCGGATCTTGTTCTCAGCCGCCCCCCACGAGCTTGCGGGCTGTCAATCCAGTCGTGGCGTAAGCTTCCAGCTTGCGAAATGGGCAACGGAAGCAAAACAGCAAATTGAACAGCAAGTCGGAACCGACCTGGATGACGCGGTCAAGGTGAACTATAACAAGTTCGGCAAAGCGTTGAAGTAACTTCGTACCTCGAATCGCTGAACTCTTGCGAGTTCAGCTACAGGACTTGTCATGATGAAACTCGCCTGCACCGTTCTGCCTTTGCTTCTTCTTGCTTGCCCCGATCTTCAAGCCGGCCCGTCGTTGTGGTTCTCGAAGGAAGACATCCCGCGTCTGCGGGCCACCGTGGCGGAGGGCGAGGAAGCGGCCGTCTGGGAGCGCATCCGGCAACGCGCCGAGGAATACTGCAACCCCGACGCCCGCGGCTATGCGGACCCCGAGACGGTGGACGGGCGGCCTGCAACGCCATGGCGTGTCCAGATCCTGGGGCACTACTTTGGGCGACGGCTCACGGACTGGATGGAGACGCTCGGCTTTGCCTACCAGATCACCGGGGAAGAGCGGTTTGCCAGGCACGGGGCCCTGCTGCTGGCGGCGGCGGCTCGGAAACTGCCTGTCACGGATCCGGACATCGCTCGAGGATTTGCCGGAGCCCGCGGGGACATCATGCGCGGCCTTGCCGTGGGTTATGACTGGCTGGGAGAAGCGCTGACGCCCGAGCAGAAAACAATCTGGGCCGAGACCAGTGCCGGGTACGTCCGGAATATGATTGCCGAGGTGTCCCGCGAGCAAGTGTGGTGGCGGCCTCACCACAACTTTATGGGCGTGGCCCTGGGGGCCGCGGGAATGCTCGCTCTTCCGCTCCACGAATTCCATCCCGAGGAAGCCCCGAAGTGGACCGCTTTTTGCGCAGCGCAGATCAAGCGGTGGTTGGACAACGGCTTTGACGCTCGCGGGGCCTACGTCGAGGGAACCAGTTACGGCATCTACGGCTTGACCAACGCCCTCCGTTTTGCCGACGCGTTGCGCCGCGCCGGCGGGCCGGACCTGCTGCAGCATCCTCACCTGCGGGGCGTCCCCCCGTTCTACGCCTTGTCCCAGTTACCCGGCGAAGCGGTCTTTGAGGCCCGCAACGACGCCAACTACAGCGGTTTCGGCGACCCGACGATGCTGTTGTTGGCAGGCGTTCAGCGCAGCGGTTTGGCCAGGTGGCTGTGGGACCATACCGGAGGCGGCCAGTCTCCCTTCCGTATCCTCTGGGCCAACGACGTTGCTCCCGTCGATCCGCTGACCGCCGGCGCGCCCCTGGCGCAGCATTTCGAGGGCCGAGGTCTATGTATTTGGCGCACCGGCTGGGATGCCGCCGACGTGATGTTTTCGATCGAAGCCGGGCCCTACTATGCCGTCACGCACGATCAGGCGGACGAGGGCCACTTTACCCTGTATGGCCTTGGCCAACGCTGGGCCATCGACTCTGGTTACGGAAACACCGGGGCGCCGGGAGGCCGCGACCAAACGGTAGCTCACAACTGCGTCCTCGTCGATGGCGAGGGCATGGCTCGCTCCGGCGCCGGACGAGGCACCAGCGGGAAACTGGTGGAATACCACCATGACGAGGTCTATGGTTATGCCCTGGCCGATGCTACCGAGGCGTACAACCGCAACCATCACGACCAGCCGGGGGCGGTGGTCGAGCACGCGCGGCGGCACGCCTTGTTCATCCGTCCCGCTCACGGGGTGCCTGCCTACGCCGTGGTCCTGGACGATATCCGCAAAGACGATCGGGAGCGCGAGTACACCTGGATGATGCACACCTCCGATAGCATGCTCGTCGCCAGCGACAATCATGGCGGCGCCGTTTTGAGACCCGAAAACGCCTTGCCCGTCACGCTGGCAGAAACCCCGGACGGCGAAACCGGCCGGGGCGAGTTCGTCTGGACGTTCCCGGTTGAGAAAGCGGGCACTTATGCCATCTGGGGACGAGTGCGTGCGGCAGGCGCGGAGACGGCGAAAGCGGATTCGTTTTTCGTCCAGGTCGATGACGGCCCGCGGCTCGACTGGCACATGCCCGGGCGCCGCGAGTGGACGTGGGGCCGAGTGGGTGGCGGTGTGCCGACGCAACCTGCCAGCTACCCCTTGGAGCCAGGCACGCATACCTTGCGTTTCTTTACCCGCGAGGCGGGAGCGCAACTGGAGCGTGTCGTCATCACCGCCGACGTCGAGGCGGGCCCGCCTTTTGTTCCGGACCAGGGAGACATTACGCTGTTGGCCGAAGACGCCGCGATGATCGCCCCCATGCGGCAGGTGCGGCAGGAGGGGGCAAGCGATGCCCCGCGCATGAAGCTGTGGCTGACCGCCGCGGCGGCCCTGCGCCACGAGGTGGATCGGTATGACGATCACCTGCGTCTCAACTTTCGCACCACGGCGGTGCAACCGGAGTTTGCCGCGGTGCTGCTGCCCCTGCCGGCCGACGTCGAAGATCCGCACATCGTCATGAACCATGCCGAAGACGGCCTGCGTCTGGAGATCCGCTGGCCGGGCCGCACCGACCAGATCCTCTGGCCGGCGGGGGAATCGCGACGCCCGGTGGTCACCGTCACCGCACCCTAACGACGGCGCGGGGGCTGGTCGCCCAAGCGGCCAGCCCGTAGGAAATGGCAACCTGCGCATGGCGACGGCTTGGCCAAGGCCCACGGGTTGACGCAGAACGACGACGAATCCCCTGTTCTTGTCCTCCTGGGGAACATTCTGTCGCCGCGCTTACGCGGCCGGCCGTTCGTAGTGCCGGTCGGCGGGGACGGCTTCCATCAGCATTTCGATCATACGTTCGCTGCCGACATTGTTGGCTTGTGCGGCGTAGTTGCCGGCGATGCGGTGGCGGAGGGCTGGTTTGGCCAATTTCTGGATATCGTCGATCGTGGCATGATAGCGGCCGTGCAGGATCGCGCGGGCCTTGGCACAGCTGACCAGCGTCAACACGCCGCGGGGGCCGGCGCCCCAGTTGACCCACTTGTTGACAAACTCCGGCGCTTCTTTCGTGCCGGGACGCGACGCGCGGACCAGGGCCCAGGCGTAGCCCAGCACCTGGTCGCTGACGGGCACGCGCGTGACCAGTTTCTGCAGTTCGATGATCTCCTGGCCCGACATGCAGGCTTCGATCTTGCCCTGCGAAACCGAGGTGACGCGGCGGGCGATCTCCCATTCTTCAAGGCCGCTGGGATAGTCCACCTTGATGTACAACAGGAACCGATCCAACTGGGCTTCGGGCAGCGGGTACGTGCCTTCCTGCTCCAGCGGGTTTTGCGTAGCCAGCACGAAAAACGGCGCGGGCAGGTGGTGCGTCTTGCCGCCGGCACTGACGTGCCGCTCCTGCATGGCCTCGAGCATGGCCGCTTGGGTCTTGGGCGGCGTGCGATTGATTTCGTCGGCCAGGATCAGGTTGGCGAAGATCGGGCCGGGCAAGAAGCGGTACTCCCGCTGATGCGTGTCCATGACCTCTTGGATAACCTCGGCGCCGGTAATATCGCTGGGCATCAAGTCCGGGGTGAACTGGATCCGTTTGAAGGTCAGATGCAGGGACTCGGCGATCGAACTGATCATCAGCGTCTTGGCCAAGCCCGGCACGCCTTCCAGCAGTGCGTGGCCGCGCGAGAACATCGTGACCAGCACCTGCTCGATCACTTCGTCCTGGCCGACGATCACTTTGGCCAGTTCCTGGCGGATCCGTTCGTATCCGTCCTGGCAGCGTTTCACGGCGGCAATATCGTCTTGGGTCAAGGTGGTTTCGGTCATCAGAGGTTGTCTCCAAGGGATGGGTTAGGATGTGCGTGGGGGCATATTGGGGGTCGGCTCAGACGTCCAGATTTCAATTTTCGCGGGTGAGGTCTTTTCCTGTGGTAAGCCGGCTTTTCCGCGAGAATTGAAATCTGGACGTCTGAGCCTTGGGTTAGTCTCCACTCTCGAAATATCTCCGCAGGCGTTCTTCGTAGCCGCGTGGGGCGGGGCGGCGGGCGCGGGCTTGGATCGCTTTGCGCAAGTCGGGCGGCAGCTTGGCGAACCAAGCCTCTTTCTCGACCGAGCGCATTCGCAGATCGGCATCCGATTGACTGTCCGCCGTGCGGCTGTCGCCCTGGGCTTCGGTCTGCAACGTCAAGGCCGAAGGGGGCGGTTTCTGGTTGTCCATCGACTCGCCGCTCGTCGCGACGCCGCCGGCGTTGGGCATGGGGTTGGTTTGGCCGGGCATCGGCTCGTCAGCTTGCCCCGGCTGTTGGCCCTGCTCCTGGCCCTGGCTGTCGGCTTGGCCCGCGGCCGCTTGCGGCTGGCCTTCGCCCGGGATCGGGCTGGAGGGCTGCGCCGAAGCATGGGCAAGCGTCTGGGAGGCTTGCTGCATGGCCGCCGGGCCGGCGATCTGGGCGGCGGTGACTTCGGGCGAGTTCGGCACGAAGCCGGTCCCCAGATCCTGCGGCGCGGACGCAGTTGGCAGATCGCTGGCTTCGGCAGGTGTGGCGGCCATTTCGCCTTGCCCCGTGGCCGGCGACGATTCGCCCGCAGCGGCTGGTTGCCCCTGGCCAGACGGCTGGGCTGGCGTACCCGTTGGTTCTTGTCCCAGCGTTTCGCCCGTCGGCGACTCGCCCGCGGACGGTCCCGCGTCCGCCATGGGCTCGCCCAGCTCGCCGCCGGCCGGCGGTTCGGCGGCCATCTCAGACGCTGGTTCGGGCGGCAGGCCGAGCTGCAATTCGGAGGCGGCTGCGAGCCCTTCGCGGAGCGGCTGGTTCGCCACTTGCTCCTGGCCGGAGATCTCGACGGCGCCTTGGCCGGTGGCTCGTTGCGTTTGCGCGAATCGTTGGGTGGCTTCCGCCAGGGCTTGAGCAGCGGAGACCGCTTCCGCCGATGGCGGCGGGCCCGTCTCATCCTCCCGGGGCGAGTCTTGACCGTCGCCACTCTCGGCCGGTTCGGCGTTGGCCAATTGCTCCAAGGTGTCGGCCGCCGCGGCGATCTGCTCGCGGGCGGCTTGTTGCTCTTGGGCCAGTTGCTGCATCGCGGCGGCGATATCGCGGTCGCGCTGGATCTGCTGCTCGCGAGCGGCTAGGCTGGCGGCGGCGCGTTCCATCGAGCGTTCGACCTTGTCCTGGGCAGCAACCGCCTGGGCGGGTTGTTCCGCGGCCTGCTGCGCACCCTCCTGGCCCGCTTGCTTGGCAGTCTGCAGCGCGGCGGCTGCGTCCGGGCTGACCTTAGCGGCTTGCTTTGACAGCTCGCCCGCCTGTTGGGCGCCTTGGGCCAGTTGCTCCGCCTGCTGCTGGCCCAATGCCTGGATGGCTTGCTCCAGCTGTTGTTCCGCAGCGGCCAGCGCGTCGGCCGTTGCCTGCTGGGCTTGCGCGGTGGCTTCGGTGCTGCCGGCTGCGATGGCTTGTTCCGCCGACTCCGAGTGCCGGCCCGCTTGTTCCAGGGACACGGCGGCCTGCGGCGCCGCCGCCGCGGCCAACTGTTGTGCTTCGTCGGCCATCTCGCCGACGTTGGCTTGGGCATCGCCGCGGGGCTCGCCCGGCGGGGCCTGGGCCGCTTCGGCTGCCGCTTGTTCGGCTGCCTGCTGGGCGCGGTTCAGCGCTTCGCTGGCGGCTTGACGCGCCTCCTGGGCTCGGTTCGGGTTTCCGCCGAGCGTTTCTTTCGCGGCTTCCGCAGCGGCTGTGGCGGCTTGCTGCAGGGCCTCTGCGGTTTGCGGCGAGGCTTCGGCGGCTTGTTGAGCCAATTCGCCGGCCCGCTCGGCAACCCGCTGCTGCTGGGTGGCGGCTGCCAACGGCGAGCTGGCTCGGCCGCGGGCCAGGGCTTCGACCGCCGCATTCACCTCGGCCTGTTGCGCCATCGCATCGTCGATTTCGTGTGCCAGTTCGACCGCTGCGGCGGCTTGTTCGCGGCCTGCCGCCCGCTGCTGTTCCACCTGCGCCTGCTGCACTTTGCCCACGGCTTGCTGCAGCTGTTCCAGCATCTGACCGGCATCCGGCGGCCGGGCGGCGATCGCTTGTTCCACCGGCGCCTGGACGCCGGCGACATCCGCCAGTTGTTGATCCGCCAGCGCGACGAGGTCTTCGGCCGTCTTGCCGACTGCGCTGCGCAGATCCTTGGCGGCTTGTTCCAACATCCGGGCGGCTTGGTCGGCGGCCTGGGCGACCTGAGCGGCCGTTTGTTTCGCCGGCTCGCCGGTCTGCTGCTTGGCGGCTTCGATGCCTTGAGCCGCCTGCTGGATAGGTTGAGCCGCTTGTTGCAGTTGTTGAGCGACCTGCGGCTCGATGGCCTGCAAGCCTTCGGCGATCTTGGCGGCCGTTCGCTGGACGTCCGCCTGTTCGGCGGCGAACACGGCAGCTTGCTCCTGCGACAGGCCTTCCTCTTGAGCCGCTTCCGCAGACGCAGTGGCGATTTCCCGTTCGCTGGCCGCCGCGCGTTCCAGGGCTTCGGCAGCTCGCGCCAACTCGCCGATTTCGACGGCCATTTGCCGCCGTTGGGTATCGGCCAGTTGGGCCTGCGTTTCGGCCAGCGCTCGCTGGATCGCCTGTTCGGCACTGGCGGCGGCTTCCTGGCGAGCCTGCTGCGCCGTCGGTGAAGCATCCGCCAAGACCTCGATCGCTGCGGCAACTTGCTCTTGGGCGTCGGCCAGGCGGGATTCGACGACGCCCGGCAAGTCTTGGTCGTCGGCAGTCGCGGCTTGGGTCGCCTCGGCCAGCGCGGCGGCGACACGTCGTTCTTCCTGCTGGGCTTGCGCCGCGTTGGGGGCCGCATTTTCGACGACCTTTTCCTGCTCTACGGCGATCTTTTCCAGCTGTTGCGCCAGTTGTTCCAGCCGCTGCGATTCCTGGGCCAGTTGTTCGGCGCTCTTGTCGGCCTGCTCCAAGTTGATCGCGTGTTTGAGCTGTTCTTCGATTTCGGCCAGGCTGCCGATAACTTTCGTCTGCTCGGCCAGCGTTTCCGGCTTATGCTCTTCGAACAGCTGAGCCGCCGCCTCGTAGGCGGCCGCCTTGGCCTGTTCCAACAGCGGTTCCGTGGCCGGGAACTCGTCGAGCGCGTCGCTCAGGTTGCCCATCGCCTTGTGGATCTCGGACTGTGTTTCAACCATCTTCTCGACGGCCTGCTCTTCGAACTTCTCGGTCCGGCGGACTTCCTCGCGAAGCTGCTCCTGTTTCTCCAGCAGCTCGCGGACCAGCTTCAGCGCCTGTTCGCGGTCGCTGCTGATCAGGCCCTGGGTTTCCTCGATCTTTTCCAGCAAGGCCCGCAGGCCCTTGATAACGGCTTTTTGACTCTTCGTTGCCTCGTCAAAGCGAGGCGCTGCCAGCGCTGCATCGGCGTTGTCCAGTTCCTGGCCGACTTGAGCCGCCTTGAGAATTCGCAGCCCATCCGACGCGCCAGCGCCGACTTGACCACCCCAGTTGCTGACGTCCACCAGACTGTCGAGCAGCACCAGGAACAGCGATTTCACGTCCAGTTGATCTTGGATCGTCGTCTTGTGCGCGGGGTCGCGGTCGCTGTCTGCCATGGTCGGCAGAGCTTGCGTCACGCTCAGCGTCTTGGTCTCCATGACGATCAGCTGCCGGACTTGAGCGGCGATGCGAGCGATCTGCAGACGGCGGAGCAGCTTTTGCCGTTCGGCCATCAACCGCACGACGACTTCGCGGATTTCGCCGCGAGCCTGATGCACAATGGCCAGCTGTTCATCCTTGCCGGCATCCTGGGCCCGCACCAGCAGTTGGACGATGCCCTGCATTTCCTTCTCGACCAAGCCGTCGAGGTTGCCGCGCATGTCGCGAACTTCCTTGAAGATCGGCAGCGCTGCCAAGCCGTTTTCTTCGAATTGGCGAATCTGGATGTCCAGGATGCCGGAGACCAACTCGCGCGCCAAGGCTCGAGCCCGTTCTTGGGACTGCTGTTTGCGTCGCAACGGATCGGATTCGGCGCCGCGGGCGAGCGTGGGAACCAAAGCCAAGAGCAGGGTCAAGGCGAACGGGAGGCGAGAGAATCCACACGGCAACATCCTGTTCATTTTGTCTCTCCGATCCCCAATTGCTGTTTGATAATGTCCGTCAGCCGCTGTTCCGATTTCTCGTCCGCCTGGGAGATGGCGGCCAACACCCCGGCCTCGTCGGAGATCTCCAGGACCAGCGGGTCGCTTGGATACGATTCCCCCGGCAGGTCTCCGCGATAATCGACGGCCTCCAAGGTCAGCTTCAGCCGATCTCCCTTGACCAGATTGGCCGGCTGCAGAACTCCCTCCCGCTCGATCCGCAGGGCCGCCAGATCGAGTACGTAACGCTCCTCGACCGGCAAGCGGCCCGCCAAGACTGGCTGGGCGTCCGGCAGCAGCGCCAGCGTCTGACGTTCCAAGTTCGCTTCGCGGTCCGCCGTCTCGCTGCCGACGCGCTGGTCGCGTTCGACGGCCACGTGCAGGAAGATCTTGGCGACGCCATAATCATCGTGGACGCGGTACTCGATCTTCGGCTTGGCAGTCGGCAGCACGACCTTGTGAACCACCGCGGCGGCACAGATCGGCGGACGGTCGGGCTTGATCCGAATGTAGCCTCGAAGGGGTGTTTCCAAGTGTAACCCGTCCTCGTCCGTCACTTGAATCTCGAACCGCAACGGCTCGGTGACGCGGTGGAACGGCGAGCCGTCGGCGGCGAGCAACCAGCGAAAGCCGTCCTGGTCCTGTGCTGCCAAATCATAGCGCTCGGCCGACGATTGGCCCAGGACCGTCAGCCACACGGAACTCAGTTTCTTGCGATTGGTACACTCGACGGCCAGGTTGACTTCGGAGCCTTCCAGCACCGAGATCTGACGGGCGGCGGGATCCGGCAGCTTGTCGCCCGTTGTCTGGGCGTAGCTGGGCGGCACGGGTGTCAGCTGGGATTCGACCAGAGGCAAGGGGATCATGGCCACAGCGGCCGGGTCCGTCCAGCCGTCGCCGACGTACACCTGGTAGACCAGCGGCGAGACGAGCCGCGGCAGCCGTCCTGCATAAACCGCCGTCCGTTGCGCCTCGCCGGGCCATGATGCCAGCAGTCGGTCGATCTGATCGGCCGCCTGTTCCAAACCGGCGACGTCGCCAGCGGCCGATTCGATCGCGTCCGCGACTTGCGGGGCGTCGATCCGGGCCGAGACGGCCAAGTCCCGCGCCCAAACACCGGCCAAGTCGAGATCGCCGGCCGTCAGCCCCTCGCGCAAGCCGAGGGCCGTCTGCTGCAGACGTTCGCGCCGTTCTTCCAACGTCATCCGCGGTAACTCGACGGGTCGCTTCCGGTCGCCGGCGGAACGTAACTCTGCCTTGCCGCTGTCCGGCAAGACACCCGAGCAACGCACCCAGAAGTCCAGCGGATACCCTTCGGCAAACTTGGCGTCGGCCGGTCCGGCGCCATGCTCGCGACGGTCGAGGACCGTGCGGTGGTTGATGACGATCTGTTCGATGACCGTGTCGGACGGATAGTGGACGGCGGCCAGGCACAGTCGTTGGAGAAATGCCTGCGTGTAATCGGGAAAACGGATGACAATCCCCGCGGTCACGGTCAAGGTAATCAGCAGCACCGCCGAGCGGCGGCGCGGTTTGGGCTGGGCAAACCCCTCGAACACGTCCAGCCGTCGTGACAGATCGGAAACACTCGCGATGACCTTCTCTTCCAACTGACGCGAGCCCCAAGCGACGGCTTGCGGCTGTTCGAATTGGATCGCGGCCACCAGGTCGCTGCTGATGCGATGCTTTCGTTCCACCATCAAAGCCAACTCGATTTCGTCTTCGCGGACGCCCAGCTCGGGCACGGCAAAGCGGCGGAAGCTCCACGCCAAACCGGCAGCGGCCAGCAGCATGACCAGCACCCGCTGCAGCACGTCCATCTGAAATGCCACGTCCATGGCAAATACGGCCAGCAGCAACCACAGGGCCGCCGTGATCACGGCGGAATAAGCCGTCGCCCAGCGGCCCAAAACGCGGGTTCGCCGCAGCGTGGCCAGATGGCGATGGAGGGTGTTCAGTTGTGTCATCTCTCTCACTGCAAATGAATCATTTTTCGGCTAAACCATTCTCCCAGCATCAGGCCCACCAAGGCAAGGAACCAAAGCGGGGTACACCACAGGGGATGGTTTCGCGTGTAGCGTTCGGTGATCGCCTGTAATTGCAGGTCGTCCGCCAGGCGATCCGCGGTGGTCAAGTCGTAGACGCGGCCTTGCGTTTCGGTAGCCAACTCCTCCTGCAAGCGCACGTTACGCACGCCGCTGCGGCGTTCTGCCGACAAGCCGGTGACGTCGAACCGCACCTCGCGGAAACCGTTGGCGATCGGATCCTTGACCCGAATGCTGTACTGGCCGTCGCTGTACACGGGCACCTGCGCCTCGAACACGCCTTGCCGCAGCAGGGGCACGGCCAGCTCCCGCAACTGGTCGGCGGTTCCGCCGCTGCCGGGGATGGCGATCTCGGCTGACAGCGCCGATTTCGGCATGTCCTCGGCTGCCAGCGGCTCGAAATTCTCGTCGTAGGCTTCGACCGTGAGCGTCACCTTCTCTTCGACGCGGTACTGCTGCCGGTCGGTCCGCACGACGAAGCGTTTCTCGGCGCCCAGGGCGTGGCTCATGCCCAGCCGGTAGATCAACTGCGACCAGAACCGGCGATAGTACAGCTCGCCGTATAACCGCCGCAGCCGCCACGTCTCGTTGAAGCCCAAGTATACGACTTCGCCGGCTCCGAACTGGCGGATGGCGATCAGCGGCTGGCGCGTCTTGCCGTCCTGGCAGGTGTCCGTGGGATGTTCGGCCAAGGCGTAACTCTGGTCGTGCAAGCGGGCTACGCTCTGGTACCAGGGCAGCAGCCGCAGATTATTCCAAGCCTTGGTGTTTTCCACGTCATTGTCGCCCAGCTGCATGAACGGATAGCGCGCGGCGTGCGCGGTCAGCTGGGGGCGGAACGGGCGTTCGTCCCGCAGCCGCGCGTCGGGATCCAGGACCACCGGCAGCATCTCGGCCAGCGGCGTGCCGTGCAACTCGGCAGGGCCGAACCGCGGCCCGCCGATCACCACCAGGCCGCCGCCAAACTGACTGACGAACTCGCGGACCATCTCGCAGAACCGATCGTTGATCGCCGTCCGCGGCATATCGTCCAGAAAGATCACGTCGTTGGCGAAAAAGTCGCTGCGTTTCGGGGTCAGCGTGGGCAGAAACAAGACGTTCGACTCGCGGACCTGAGGGTCGGACGACGCCAGATAGGTTCGGAAGCCGTCCATGCCGATCAGCTTGTCACGATGAAAGACCTCTTTGACGAACCGCCATTCCCACGACGGTTCGTACGCTACGTACATCAGCCGCAGATAATCGTCGATGATGTTCACTTCGCGCGTCGCCCGATTGTTTTCGACCACGATCTCGCCGTCCAGCGGTTCCACTGCCGCGATGAACTCAAACCGTCCGGCGTCGTCGGGTGTGAAGGGAAAGTCGATCGTCTCCAAGTTCGTCGTCAACGGCACCACCTTCTGGCCGATCAACACCTCGGTCGCCGCGGTATCGCCGTAACCGCCGCTCAACTTGCGGGCCGTCAACGTGACGGTCGCGGGGCGATCCTGCAAACCGCTTTGGCGCAGTTTGACCAGCACGCTGGTCCGTTCGGCACGCTTCATTTTCGGGTCGGTTTGCAGATCGACCGCCAGGTCCATCGCTTCGGTCGCTCCCAGCCCCACGGCATAGATCGGGACGCCCAGTTTCGCGGCCGGCGAACCGGCGGCTCCGTCCCGACCACCGATGGGCGCCAGACCGGAATTCTGAGCAAAATCGCTGAACATGACCACCGCTCCCAGATTGCCCGCCCCGAACTGTTGTGCCATATCGTTCAGGACCGCCCCCAAAGCCGTCACCTGGCCCTTGGTCGTCAATTGCCCCGCGATGTGTTTCGCGTCCGGCGCGTCGCCCCCACCGGGCTTCGGCTCCAGCTTGCGCAATTGGCTCGTGGTGTTGCCGTCGAACAGGAAACTCTCGACACGAAACCGTCGATCGTCCGCCAGTCGCGTCAGCAGGTTGTTCTGCGGTTTGGTCAGGAAGGCTTGCAAGTAATTCATCCGGGACGGCTTGTGGTTCGCCATGTCTTCCGGGGCTTGCCACAGGGTGGCGCGGACCAGCGCCGCCTGTTGGTCCTCGGGATACTCGTCTTCGATCGCCATGCTGTCGGTGCCGTCGAACACCAGGTACAACAACGGCGGTTTTACGTCGGTCAGCGACACGCGCAACACCGGGTCGGCCAGGGTCAACAGCAGCAAGGCCAGCAGCAGGCCACGGCTCAAGCCCAAGGCGAGCCGTGCGGCGCGCGAGCCGCGATGCTGGAATTTGACGTAGAACACCAGGGCGACGACCAGCAGAGCCGCCAGTCCGAAGACTACCCAGAACGTGCCCTGGGCTGCCCACGGAGCCGCCAGCGACGGAGCGATCTCGTCGATCGACTTGACGTTCTTCAAACCGAGTAACCAACCCAAGGCTTCATTCATTGGGGTAACTTTGTCAGTGGTCAGTGGTCAGTGGTCAGTTGGAAGCGGTCAGTTGGAAGCGGGCCTGCGGGGCGGCTGGCGAGTTTGGATGCCGACTTGCCGACCAGCAGTAATTCGACCAGCAGCAGTCCCAGCACGGTCGCGATCAGCCACCACCAGCTGCCCTGGCCGCTGACTTGGGTGCCTGCCAAGCTGATTTCTTCGTTCGGGCCGACCCAGCGGACGGCCGCATTGCCGACACGGGCGTCGAACTGGTCGCGGCTCAGCGGCTGGAGTTCGGACTCGTCCGCGTCCCCGTTGACGGCCAACGGCAGTTCCCACGCCGTTTCGCGCGCCGCGCCGCCGCCGATGGCGCCGTTGCCACCGTTGCCGTTGGTGCGCAACGCTGTCACGCGGTACAGGCCGCGGGCCAACGGCTGGTCGATACTGAACCCCAGTTGATCTCGGCCCACAAAGCCCGTGTCCAGCAGTTCGGCCTGCTCGCCGCTGTCCGGACGCCGCACATAGAGCACCACGTCCCGCTCGCCCGTCGGCAGCGGCAGGGCGATTCGCTCGCTGGGCCCAAAATTTCGCGGCGGCAACGTGGCCTGGATCATCGCTCGCAACGTGCGGTCGAAAATCAGCACGGCATTGCTGGTCGGCAGCGTGTTCCAATTGGACAGCAGCCCGCTGGCGGCGAACAAGACCTCGCCCCGCTCGATGCGCCGCGCCAGCAGAAACGGCGTACCGGCCGGATCATCAAAGCGAGCCAGGACGCGGGGCAGCGTGCGTTCGGCCATGGTGTCCCAGCGTCGCGCTTGCTGCCGAGGATCGTCCGGCAGCGACGGTTCGCCGTCGGCGGCCAGCTGGTGGCTCCATAACAGCCAGGACTGGCGCAACAGCCCCTCCCGCTGCTCGTCGTCGCGCAACATTCGCCTTGTCGTTTCATCCACCGCCGCTTCGCCGCCAGACTCGACCGCCTGCCTCCGCCGACTCTGCGCTTGGGCGACGAACAGCTCCTCCTCTTCCAGCCGCTTCCGCTCCGCTTGCCGCAGCCCGTCCAGCACCGCGTCGCTCACGTCGGCACGCACGGCCTTGAAGAAGAACGGTTCGGAATACAGATCCCGCAAATCCTGCTCGTCAACATCCGCCAGCTGGAAGTACTGATGGGCCTGCAAACTTTCGAACGACAGAAAAAACGGTCGCAACTCGCGTCCCGCATCGTCCGGCGACGCGCCCAACGGTTCCGGCAGCAGCGGCGCCGGCAGAATTCCCGCTCCGTCTCGCCATGCCGACTCCGTCCAACGCACCGGATCGAACCCCGAGTTCCGCGCCGGATCGAACGCCCCGCCAGCCGCCAGGAACAGCTGGCCGCCCTGCTCGACATAGTCCCGCAACAAAGCCGTCTGGTCGCCCGGGTCGGCCACGCCGGCGACGACGACCAGCCTCGTGTCTTCCAGCAATTCCTGGGTCACTTGCTCCAGTTTGACGTGCCGCACGCGAACCAGCTGCTGTGCGCTCTCCGCACGGCTGGCGAGCGGCGCCAGCAGCTTTCGCAGCAGCCGCGTCTCGCCCAGCCGATTCTTGACCGGATCTTCCTCATCCGCCCCGTACTGGTCGACAAACACGACCGGCAGGGCGGCTACCACGTGAACGACCAGATGCCGCTCGTCGTCGGCCGGCAGATTGTCCGGGGTCAACGATACTTTGACCGGCACCGACAGCGATTTGCCGGGCTCCGGCTGGTGCGCATTGAACAGGTGTTGAAACGACACTTCCCGCGCGCCCTGTCCCGGTTCGAGCGTCACCGTCTTGGAGGCGACCTCTTGATCGTCCACGCGGAGCGCCACTTCCACGTCGCGGCGAGGATCCGTACCATCGTAGCGGATCTCCACCAGGAACGTCGTCGGCGTCTCGACGTCGGCCACGCCGTCCTGGACGCGAAAGGCGGACACCCAGGTATTCTGGGTATCTACCGCCGAAACGTCCACGACTTGAATCGGCGGCAGGCCCTCGAACTGATCGGGCCGCGTCAGGTCTCGCCAATTCGAGCGCTGCTGGTCGCTGAAGATCACAATTCGCCGGCCCAGCGCCGGCCCCAATTCACAGGCCCGCTGGGCCTCGTTTATGGCCCGTAATACGCTGGCCGAACGATCCACCAGCTCGATCCTCGCCAGCGACTGCAAGGCGCTCTCCTTCGTCGCCGCGTCGGGACTGTAGCCGGCCCGCGACCCACACAACGGAATGATCGTCACGCGACTGTCCGCCGGCAGTTGATCGATAAACCGCCTCGCCCGCTCTTTGACTTGGTCCAGCAAGGTGCCTTCGAGCGATTCGTGCCCCATGCTCAAGCTGTTGTCGATCACCAACACCGCGTGCAGCGGCTTGGAGCCGTCGTAAGCCTGGTCGCTGGACGAAAAAAACGGCCGCGCCAGCGCCAAGCCGACCAGCAGCACGGCCACCGTCCGTAGCAGCAGCAGCAAGATGTCACGCAACGTCAGGATCCGCCGGTTGCGCTGCAGGGCCTCGCGCAGAAAATCCATCGCGGCCCAGTGGACGACGCGGTATCGCCGCCGGTTCAGCAGATGAATAATCACCGGACCGGCGGCGGCGATCAGTCCGGCGATGGCAAACGACACAGCGACAAAGGACGGTACAAAGTTCATCGTGGGACGCAGCGGGGCAAAGGTTGGAAGGTGGAGACCAGGCTCCGACGTACAGAATTCAATTTCTGCTGGGAAAGACTTTCCACTTGGCCAAGCAATCGACCGCGAAAATTGAATTCTGTACGTCGGAGCCCTACTGGTTTATCGCGTACCCGGCGGGCGGGTGCGCAGACTTTCGATCTTTCCCTCCTGTAAAATCGGCAGGTAACGATTCGGGATGGCCAGGATAAAGCAGGCCACGGACGTGCCGTACAGTTCGCCCGGTTTCCCGCCCACGCGGCCGCCGCCGTCCTGGCCACGATCGTACCAGCGGCCGTTCTGTGTCGGGTTGTTCAGGTCGACGACCTGCGAGGCCACCAGAGAATCTCGCAGCGTCGGATAGCTCTGCTGCCAGTAATCGCCGCCCACCTGGTACAGGGCCTGGCCCACATAATACAAGGTATAGGCGTCGAATGGCATCGTGCCCGAGCGCGGTTGCGGATTCTTCAGCTGCCGGATGCGTTCGGTGATCAAGTCCATATTCTTGGAGATCCGCCAGTCTTCGTACTGGCCGAACTCTTGCAAGCAGACCACGCCGGCCGCCGCCATTGCCGTCGTGCCTTGCCCGCCGCCTTTGGAATACGTGAATTGTCCCGGCAACTTCATCTGTTCGGCTTCGGACGCGTCGCGGGGGCCGCCGCTGGGCGTGTAATGCTCGCGGACGCTCTTGATGGCCAAATCCACGACAGCGGGTGAGACCTCCAGTCCGCTGTCCATCGCGCTCCGCAACGCTTTGGCCTGCATCACGGCCAAACTCAGATCGTGGCCGTTGTCTTTCCGCCGCGCGTGATAATCCCAGCCGCCGTCCAGGCACTGCGTCGCGGCGATCAGTTTCAGCGACCGGTCCAGCACGCTGTTCAAGCGGCGATCGCGGCCGGTCGTCATCCCGTGAGCCTGGCCCAAGACGAACGTCGCCAAGCCGTGATTGTACATGTCGTGCTGTTGGTTGGAGATGTTCAACAGCCCCGACGGCTTGGCGTTCTTGATCACATAGTCCAGCGCCCGCTGGACCGTCTGGCCGTACTTGCCCCGGCCCGGAGCATGACCGGCGGTCATGAAGGCCAACGCGCCCATGCTGACCAGTCCGGTGTCGTTCGACGTCCAATTGCCCTCCGGGCCTTGGTTCTTGTCGAGCCACTCCAGGCCGCGGAGCAGAGCCTGCTCGCTCTCCAGCGTCAGCTCCCAATCGCCCTCGCCGCGGACCGCTGGCGGCAGCTGCGCCGACAGCATGAGCACGACGTACGCGATGGCCCAGATCCTCTTCATCCCGCTCCTCCCACAACTCGACCGACCAAACTGTTCCAGCTGTTAAGATAGTAAACCTGACGAAGAAAGCAAGCGATGGCAACCGCGTGGCACGGCCTGCTTGCCATTTCACGGCAACGGCGCGTTGGGTTTCACGGCGTGTTGGGGGGGGGGCCAGAAAACACCGCTCACGGGCGTTCGCCCAGCGCCACTTGCTTTGCCCCCGGACACGGTGAGCCGCAAGGCGCTAGCCGCGGGTTTTTCGTGGGAAAGCGTGGCCAGGCGTCACCGGCGGCTAACGCCTTGCCGCTCAAAGTGAGTGGCATTGGGCGGTCGCCGTCCAGCTCCGGATACCTGACAAAGATGGATGCTCCCACCCGTTCAAGCCGCCGCTTCGTCGTCTTCCCACCAGCGGGTCTTGAAGCCGCTGGCGCTGGCCGATCCGGCGTAGGCGGGCTGGCGATCGTCGTCGGCCAGTTTCAATTCGTCGTCCGCGTCCCAACTCGAATCATCCGCCTGGTCGTCTTCCGATTCCGCGACGTCGGCCTCCAGCCACTGGCTGCGGTCCGGCGCGTCTTCTTCCTCCGATTCTTCGACTTCCGCTTCTTCGTCTTCGGCCGAGTCCTCGACTTGGTCCTCCACGGCAGTCTCTTCCTCCCGCTCCGCGGCCATCGGTTCCCGCACCGGTTCGGGCATCGGCGTTTCCTCTTCGTCGGCGGGGGCGGCTTCCTCCGGCTCGGCGGCTTCGATGATCGCTGTCGGCGTCTCGGCCGCTTCTGCCGGATCGAGCTGAGCCGCAGTCTGTACCTGGCCAATCGTCTCGTCGTACCAGTCGAATCCGTCCACGCCGTTGCGAACCGGTAACAGCCGCACTTCGACACTCGCCGCTTCGAAGATCTGCATGATGTGCTGGTGGCAGGTGAACATCAGCATCTGGTGGCCGGCGTTGGCGAAATCGCGCAGCACGACGGCGGCGGCCCTGGCGCGGCGCATGTCAAAGTTCACCATCACGTCATCCAGGACCAGGGGCAGCACGGCGCCGCGGCGCGAGTAGGCGGCCGACAAGGCCAAGCGGAGGCTGAGGAACACGGCTTCGCGCGTGCCTTGGCTCAGCAGATCCAGCGGCATGGACTGGCCGTCGGCGGCGTCCACGCGGAGCACGTCCGAGCTGAGCGGCGTCCAGATCCGCAGGTACTTGCCTTCGGTGAATCGCTCCAAATACTGAGACGCTTCGGACAGCGTTTCCGGCTGCCGTTCGGTCTCGTAGATCTGCCGGATCGCTTCCAGCATCAGGGCGGTCACCGCCAGCACGCGCCACCGCCGGACGGCTTGACGCATCTGTTCCTCGACGCAACCCAGTTGCAGTTTGGCTTCCGACAACTGCCGGTCCTCGGCCAGCGTTTTCATCTCCTGGTTCATCTCGCCGCGGCTTTGGTGCATCTGCGTCAGCCGGGTCTGCGAGTCCTGCAAGCGGGAGACCAGGCGGTCCCAGTACTGGTCCAGCTTGTCATCGCCGTGCGTCTGCAGCACGTCGGCGACCGCGTCTTCGCTGCATTGGCTGCCGACGGCCAGCGCGATGCGTTCGTTCAGTTCCAGGCGCTCTTCCGTCAGCTCCTCGATCTTCGCCTGGCGCGCCGCCTCGCTGCGCAACTCCGCTTCGTCGGCCACGTTGGCCTGCTTGAGCAGCAGTTGCCTTTGACGCATCAGTTCCCGCAACTTGCCGGCCTGCTCGCGGAAGCCCTTCTTCAGTTCGCGGTGGGCCACCTTGATCTGTCGGCGGCGCTCGATCCACTGTGTCTGTTCCGCCATCACCGCTGCCAGTTGTCGCAGTTGCGTGCGGGGATCATCGCTAGCAGGCGTCAAGCGGACTTCGGATAGCAATTTGGCGATGCGATCAGTGATGGTGGCCAAATCGTGCCGGCGGTCCCGCAATTCCTCGCGGCGAGCGTGCAAGCGCCGCGCGATTTGCAGCGCCTGGTCGCTGCCGTCGGAAAACTGCTGGATGTGTTCCGGCTGAAACGTCTCCGGCAGCTTGAGCGATCGCAGGGCCTCGCGCCACCGCTGCTGGGCCTCCCGGACTTCGCCAGCCGCTCGCTCGGTCTTGTCTTTGCCCATCTCCGCTTGGGCCGAGGCCGTTTGCACCTTGGCGTCCAGCGGTGTCAGCGATTCCAGTTTCTTGACGTACGCCTCGGCTGCAGCCAGCCGGGCGTCCAGCGGACCACCGCCGCCGGGCAGCTGGGCGTCGAGTTCGTCGCGCTCCTCTTTCAGCGTCCGCAGCTGGCCCTTCACCTTTTCCAACTGCCGGACGCAGGCTTCCAGATCCCGGTTCATCGTCTTTTCCAGCAGCACCTTGGTGGCGACGGCGATGAGCCAACAGGCGAAGCCCAGGATGGTGATGATCCAGCCCAGCCGGGCCACCGGTTCCCAGAAGATCGAGGCCAGGATGATCATCACGCCCAGCACGAACGGCACGCCGCACCAGAACAGCGTCGACACGGGCAGGACCTGCTCGGCCATCAGGTCGCGGCGGTCCTCCTCCAGCTCCTTGCGGTGCCGGTCCATTTTGTCCAGCCGCTCTTCGACCTGCAGGCGTCGCCGCAGCCGCGTGACGCGATGGCCCGCCTTTTCCAAGGCTTTGTCCAGTTGCATTTCGCCCGTTTCGGCCAATTCGGCGGCCAGCTGGTCCTGGATCTCCTGGGACTCGCGACGGACGTTCTCGCGGTCCGATTTGACCGCCGCCAGGCGATCGTTGGCTTCGCGCAACGCCCGAGCCGGGCCCCGCAAGGTGGCCGTCGTCCGCTGGGACAGATCGGGGGTAAGGTCGGGCAGGTCGTCCACGGACAAGCCCAGCTTTTCCCACTTGGTGCGGAGCGTCTCGTCCAATTCGCCCACTTCGTCGTGCAGATGCTTGACCTGGCTCTCCAACGACTCGATCCACGGGCTGTGCTCGCAAACCGCTTCGATCCGACCGGCATGGGCCCACAGCGTGCGGTTGATCGGCTGGGCGGCGGCCTCGTCGACCAGCACGCGTCGTTTTCGCTGCAGCTGGTCGACCTGTTCGCGCGTGGTGCGAATCTGGGTATTCAGTTCATCCAGCCGGGGGATCGCTCGCTCGGGCAACTCGATCGGTTGGCCCAACTCGCCCAATTCCGTTCGCACCTCGATGCGGCGGAGCCACGGTTCGCGAACCTGCAGCGCCACCTCGACAGCCCGCGACTCGCGTTCCATCCGCTCGATGCTTTCCTCCAACCGCGTCACTTCGTCCTGCAGTTCCTTGCGCTGTGCCGCCAACTGTCCCCATCGCTCGCCGCGCGTGGTCGCTTCGTGGATCTGGCCCTGCAGTTTGTCGCGTTGGCGAAGCAGTTCCTGCAATTGCGACGGGCTGCCGTCGGCGGCGAGAATTCGGTTCCGAGCCGCGGCCGTGTCCCGCATCACGTCCAGCAGCGAGACGCGGTCCAAACCGCTGGTCAGTTTATACAGCTGGGCGGCCGCCTCCGTGTCGTCCAGCGTGCCCAGCTCTTGCAGCTCGCGCAGCCCCACGGCAAAGACGTTGTTGAAAATCGCCTCGTCGATTCCGCACAGCATGGTGGCCAGCATGTGCGAGCCCTGCCGCGTCCCGGCGGCAGACAGCACCTCGACTTTGCCCGGATCGTCGCTGCTGAGGCTGTTGCTGGGAGTTCGCCGGACCGTGAACCGGCCGCCCGCGTCCACGATGCCCAGTCCGCCGCCAGCCCGGCCGCCATGCACGGGCGGCAAGTACCGGCTGCGACGTTCCGGGGAAAAACCGTACAACACGCTGCGGATGAGCTGCATCAGCGTCGTCTTGCCGGCTTCGTTCGGGCCGCAGAATACTGTCAGACCGTCGGAGAACTGTTCCAGTCTCAGATCGCTCCAGACTCCGAAACCATCGATTTGAAGATCGGTAATCTTCACCTTCGTCTCTCCCGTCGCTACGCCAACGCTTCTTCCCCGCTCAACAAATCCACTCCCAACCTGGCCGCTTCGTGCAACAGCGTCCGCCGCTCGTCGCGGTCCACCGCTTGCAGGGCCGAAACCAGGGCGCGATTCTTGCCCAAGTCCGGCAGAAAGGCGGCCAGGTTCAAGGTCCGAGACGGCTCCTGCTCGTGCTCGCGGATGGCCCGCAAAAAGTCGCCTAGGATCGTGTCTTCTTCATACAGTTCGTCGGCGATCGTCTCCGACGCTTGCGTTTCCAAGCCGGTCGCCCACACGGGCGGCTTGGCCCGGCCGAATTCCGTCCTCAGCCACTCGATCAATTCCCGGCCCAATTCGCCGCGCCGCAGCTGGCGGACCAGCGCCTCGCCGCCCTGGACCTGCCAAGCCACCAAGACGGCGGCGCCACCCGCCTCGGACGCAATCCGCTGCATGGCGCTGCGCAACTGCCGCTGCAAGTCGTTGCGGTTGGAATCCGCCGCCAGACTCAACGACTCGTTGCGCCAGCGGACGGTCTCCGTGGCGATGAACTTGGTGCGAGCCTTGCGGCCGTGCTCGACATGCACCAGCGTACAGCCATGAGCGCCGGACTCGTCGGGACAGCGGCCTTGCGGGCTGCCGGCGTAATGGGCCGTTTGCGGCCCTTGAAACAGCGTCTTGGAATCGTGCTGGCCGCCCAGGGCCCAATAGTCGATTTGTTTGTGAGCGCCGGCCGAAGCGGCGTCCGTTTGCCCACAAGCCACGGCCACGGTGAACATGTTGGCCGGCTCGATGCGAAAGTCGCCCACGGGCACCAGACCGTCTGCCGCAGAGCTGACGCCGACGATGCGAGCCAGTGGCTGTTCCCCGCTGCGATGAATGATGGGCTTGACTTTGCCTTGGGGAAACCGCTGCACGTTCTCCGGCAGCGGCACGGCTTCCGGCCAAGCCTCCGGCGGATCTTCCCGTCCGCCGCACCAGTACACGGCGATCTTGTGGTCGCGAAGCTGCTCGAATTGGTCCAGCAAGAAGGCCATCGCGTGCGGACCGGCGGTGTGCGGGTTGATCACGTCGCCAGCGAGAATCACGAAATCCACGTCTTCCAGAATCGCCGTCTCGAACACGCGGGCTGCGGCCTGAAGCGGCGCTTCCAGCAGCAACTCGCGCAAATGGTCCGGAACTTCGGTCAGTCCGTACAGCGGCTGTTCCAGATGCAGGTCCGAAGCCTGCAGGAATTTACAGAACTCACCCGCCATCAAGCACCTCCCTGCGCTACGGGGCGCAACGTCTTTCCCTCTACGGCCCTTCCTGCCCAGCGGCGCCGAAATCCAGTCCGCGCTGCCGCCTGAGGTTTTTCCACGGAAGTGCGTAGTTTAGCGGAGGTCAACAGATGATGCTATGTCGATTCTGGATGGCGGTGCTAGCACCGTCGACCTGTTCGCTGTCCCCGAGAGCAGGGTCCACGGCTTGCCTGGCCCGGATTATTCATAACGTAGGACGGATTGCGAATCCGTCCTCCCAGAGAAGCATTGATCGGTCTTCGTTCGCCTGATAGTAAGCTGTTTCATGACACCCGCCGCCATGCGCTACCTCCTGCTTTTCGCCATCACGGTTTCCGGCCTCAGCGGATCGGCTCACGCCTGCGCGATCTGCATCGCCTATCCGCAGCAATCCGCGGCCGACGTGCTGATCGAGAGTCCCTGTGTCGTGTTGGCTCGAGAGGATCCCGATCAGCCGTTCTCGTACGCTCCGATCGAAGTTCTGAGGGCCAGCGACGACGTGGGGCACATCGACCTGCTGCTGGACAGCCGGACAAGGCGAGTTCTTTCCTCCGATCCCCGCCGAGTCGTCGTGCTGGCACGGGACGGCAAAGACGCAACCTGGCGGAATCTGGGAGTGGCAGACGCGGCTTATGTCGCCGTCGTCTGCAGGCTCGTGGCGTTCGCACCGCAGTGGCGGGGTCCGCAAGGAGATGCGCAGCGAGTGGAGTTCTTCGTGCCGTTGTTCGGACACGAGAACTCAAAGATCCACGAACTGGCCTATTTGGAACTCGCACGCGCTCCGTACGGGACGATCCAACGGCTGGCCCGCGCGGTCCCGCGTGAGAGTATCGAACCAATCCTGCGCGACGCGATCTACATCCAATGGCGACCGCTCGCCATTTTGCTCCTGGCACAGAGCCCGGAAGCGACGGACAAGCAGTACATCCTCGAATCGTTCCGATCGGCGGAACGGATCGGTCTGACTCGAAACCTGGCAGCCTGGGCTGCGGCTGCGATCGAGGTGCAAGGCGCCGACGCCGTGGCGTTCATCCAGGGCTGCTATTTTGGCGATCCGGACCGAAAGCGAGACGAGCTGGTCGAGGTTGTCAAGGCGATGTCGCTGCACGGGACCGAAGGACGCACCGAACTGCGCGACCAGATCATGTCCTCGTACGACGTGCTGTTGGATGTTCATCCGCAAATGATTGAGTATATTGTCAAGGACTTGATCGCCTGGAAGCGTTTCGAACTGACCCCGCGGATTTCGAACATCGAGGCCAAGGGCGCGAAGCTGGATTTTGCTGCGAAGAAAGCCATTCGTCAGTATTTGGGTTCGACGGAGTCGGGCCAATGACGTTCCTGGAGTGCGGGTGGCCCGCAGCTGCATAATGGTTCACGACATGACAGATTCGGAGACGAGCGCGACTGAGCCGGCGCAGGTGGAACCGCCACGCCGGCTGTGGTGGACCGCCGCGCATCTGCTCGGTTTTGGACTGCTCCTGGCCCTGGCCATCCTGCTGGCCAAGGGTCCGCCCGTGGATCGCGCGGACGGCGGACGCGTGATCTTCACAGAGGCGGATCTGGCCCACGTCCGCGCCGCGTTCGAGCGCACCTGGAGTCGACCACCGTCGGCCGCGGAGTTGCGCAAGGCCTTCGACAACTATGTGCGCGACGAGGTCCTCTATCGCGAGGCGCTCGCCCGCGGTCTCGATCGCGATGACCCGCTCGTCAAGATGTCGCTGGTCCGCAAGATCACCATGCTGGGCACGGTGGCGGCGGAAAACACCGAGCCGACCGATGCGGAACTGAAAGCCTACTTCGATTTGCGCAGCGAGCGCTACCGCATCCCGGCATCGTTTGACCTGGTGCAGGTGTCTCTCAGCCGAGACAAGCATGGCGAGCAGATCGACGCGGTTGCCGCCGAGCGCCTGGCCCAGCTGCGCGAAACGGAGCCCTCACCAGAACAGCTTGCCGAGTTCAGTGATATTGTGATGTTGCCCGGTGTTGTGAGAGACGCGTCGGAGGACGAACTCGCTCGTACCTTCGGGACGGAGTTTCAAAAAGCCGTAATGTCCTTGGCGGTAGGAACGTGGGAAGAACCCGTTACGTCGGGGTTTGGCGTGCATCTCGTCAAGATCACCCATCGCGAGGGATCGCGAATTCCCGAGTGGACTGACGTCAGGGATCGCATCGCCGCGGATCTGCAGTTCGAGGGTCGGAAGGCGGCCGAGGACCAGTTCTATGCGGAAATACTGCCGCGCTACCAGGTCGTTTACAATACGGAAGTGAGCGCGTTGCTGGAAGGAGCTGACGGTCGAGGGGACGCCGCGCCATGAAACGCATCGCGGCCAGTGTGCTGCTCGTCCTGGCGTTGACGGCCAGTGCAACGGCCGATCTTACCAACCCCTGCACGCTGACCCTCCAGGAGACATCAGCCTCCCGGTTTTCCGTCCAGCTCACGCTGCCGGTCATCCAAGGGCGCGTGCTGAAAGCTCGCCCCTTGCTCCCGGATGTCTGTGTGATTGAGGGGAACGCGGACGTGCAGGGAGATGGCAGCAAGGTCGTTCGCACGTGGGCGATGACATGTGACCCGAACGATCTGGTCGGCACGACGATTGGCGTGCAAGGACTGCTGGGCACATCGCTGGACGTTCAGTTGACCATCGAAACGCTGGACGGGCGGAAGTACGTGGCTCAACTTCGCCCCACCCAGGCGTATTACGTGGTTCCTCCTTCGCCGACGATGCGGAGCTTGGCCGTTGAGGTTGGGGGAGCCGCGGTCAGACAGGTACTGAGGCGTCTGGAGCTGGCCCTCTTGCTCCTGTTATGTGCCTTCTCCGGAGTGCGTCTGCGCGCTCGGTTCGTTTCGGCCGCAGCCTTCGCGATGGCACTGGCGCTCGGGCAGTGGCTGAAGACGGAGAATTGGATTCAGGTCTCTTCCTTTCTGCCTGCGACGCTCACAGCGGCGATGGGGTTGGCGATAGCCTTAAGCATCCTTCGAGGAGAGGCATCGCGGTCACGTGCAGGGCGTTGGCTGCTTGCCGTTCTCATGGCGCTCGTGGGGGTACTCTCTGGCGGCGACGGATTGCCGGTTCAGATGGTGCTGTCTCGGAGCGAGCAGCAAATAGCGTTGATCTTCTCGGCGCTGGGAACCATGGCCGGACTGGCCCTCGTGATCCTCTGCACCGGCCGGCTTCATGCGGCGGTCGCCATTTGGGGTCAGAATGTGCTGGTACGCTGGCGATTCTGGGTGGCCTATCTTGGAGGCGTCGCCGCGTGTGCGATTGGCCTGTACCAGGGGACTGCGCCGCTGTTTGCTGGCAGCCTGACGCCGACCGTACCGCTGGTGACCCTGCTGGCGGCAATTGCTTTGGGCTCCTGGTGCGGTGCCCCGTCGCGCCCGGAGCGATTCGTGCTTCCGCATGTGGCAGGCTGCACGCTCGTCCTGGGGATGGTGCTGGGTCTGCGCGGCGTTTCCCTGCCGCAAACGACCCTGGTGGTCTACGGCTCGGTGGCTCTCGTGGGGCTGCTCTTTGTCTGGCCTGTGCGCTGGCCGGGATGGGCAGCCCTGGTTCTGGTCGCGGTGTCTTCTCTGTATCACGGTTCCCATGCTGTCGGCGTGCTGCGCGAAAGTGTCGCACTGCCCGTAGCTCAAGCCACCGGCCTCTGCGTGTTGCTCGCCTTTCTGTTCCTGGTGACCTACGATCATGCGCCAGAGCGACGTCCGGGAAACATGGCGGTACGGTTGTTCGGCCTTTCGATCGCCCTGCTGGCCGCGTGGTGGCGGCTTGCCGAGTATCGGCAGTGGGCGGGGGAAGAACTTGTGGTTGACGCGACGATGGGCTTCGTCCGGCTGCCGGTGTTGTCCATCCTGTTGGCAGGGTGTTCGAGAGAAGACGTCGCGGAGAAGGGCGCAAAACCCACCGGCCGTCCGGTGGTCTATGCATCCAATTACCCGCTCCAGTATTTCGCTCAAAAGATCTCGGCACCACTTGTTGACGTCCGCTTGCCAGTCCCCCGCGGCCAGGATCCCGCCTTTTTGGCGCCAACGCCGGAGGATGTCGCGGCGCTGCAGAAGGCGGATCTGGTGGTACTGAACGGAGCCGCATCCGGCCAAGTGGATGATCTGGGAGGGGGAGCCGGCAGCTGACATCAGCGCGAAGCTGGCTGAGTTGGGCGTGCATAGCATTGTCTTCGCTCCCTGTGGTGGCATACCCGAAGCCGGCGACTTTGCCTCGGTGATGAAGCTGAACATCCAGGCGCTGAAGGCCGTTAGCCCGGGCGCGGCGGAGTGAAAGGGAATGCAGCTCGTTTTCTGGTGTCGGTCATCCCCAAGTATCGGAAACGGGACATTCTACTTTCCTGGGTTATCTGCATGCCGACGAAAAAGTAGAATGTCTTTTCCGCCCTTTTCCGCCACCGGCTTCTGCGGGTCAAGGGTCCGCTTACGCCTTCACGCCCCACGACGCCGAGGGCCGATACCTCGACGGTGGCAAGAGCTGGTCGGTCCTGCTGCGTCTCTACGGCCCGCTCGAACCGTGGTTCGACAAAACCTGGAAACCAGGTGACTTCGAGCTGGTGAAGTAGTCAACGGATGGAGTTCGTGTACTTGAGTCTGGTGGTCGTCCACGTGGTGGTGTTGGGGGTTGCGGGGATGGCAGGACTTGCGATTGTGGCCCTGGATGCTGCCGCCGATCAGCCTGGTGGCCGCGGTCGCGGCGGCAGTTCCGCTCGTTGTCCGTCGTGCCCGAGAGAAATCTCGACGCAACGAGGCAAGTTCTTCGGAGTAGGGGGCGCCGCGTCGACGATTCTCCTCACTTGTTAACCGTGGTAGCCCCATGCGTCTGAATTCATGGGTGACTCAACGCCGAGTAGTTGCCGATCGCTTCGGACGTGCGTAGCGCTCGGCGGTAAACCCGCACCGATTCAATGGCTCCCTGAATGCTCGGCCCGATCTGCAGGGTCGCGTCGCCGCTGGGACCGCGGAAATGAGGATTGAACCGGCCCCAGCCGAACTGGCGCGCGTCGCCGCCGTCCAGCAAATCCGGCTGGGACCAGCGGATCACCTTGCCCTCCGGACTGTCCGCTTCGACGCCGCCGCACAGCCACACCGGATTGCGATCTTCGTAGGCGATGTTTGGCCGCTGCGGATGCTCGCCGATGAACCGGCCGCCGTGATGGTGGAACCAATACAGGTACTTTCCGTTCTCGCACTTCCACACGAAATTCGCGGCCCGCGGATGCTTCATGCGGCGGCCGTCGGCAAAGGTCTTGTACTGCGGCGTGGTCCAGGTGTGCCCGCCGTCGCGGCTGTATGCAAATCTCCTTTCGTTTCGCCACGGCCGGATGCGGCTGCAAGTCCTGTTGGAGTTCACGCTTCCGCGTGTCCGGACACGCGGAAGCCAGCACGCGACGGCTCGGATGCTCAGTCTACCGGTCTGTGCGGACCCCGCAATCCCCGAGCGGCTGATTTCCTACACCAATCCGAACCCCGCGCGGCGGGGCCTGACCTTGTGGAACACGACCGGACACGGCAAAATACCAGCCGTGTTGCTACAGAACCCGTGCCTGCCGGAAGATCAACGACATGACGATCGAGCCCACGTGTGACGACTACCTGCACCAAGTCCCGTCCGACCGGACCTCGCAGACGGACGACGAGCGGATCGCCGAGATTGTTCCCTTGCCGCCGCCCGCTCACCTGATCCGTTTTTTTCCCATCCAAGGGACGGAGACCGAAGAACTGATCTCCCGGACTCGCGATGCCGTCAAGCAGATCTTGCGGGGCCAATCCGATCGGCTGCTGGTGGTCATCGGCCCCTGTTCGATCCACAATCCGGATGCGGCGGAGGAGTATGCGAGCCGCTTGGTGGCCGTCCGTGCGCGTCTGGGCGACGCCCTGGAAATCGTCATGCGGGTGTACTTCGAGAAACCCCGCACGACGGTCGGCTGGAAAGGCTTGATCAACGACCCCTATCTGGACGGCACCTTCCGCATCAACGAGGGCCTGCGGATCGCCCGCGACCTGCTGCTCCGTATCCACCGCTTGGGCGTGCCCGCCGGCTCGGAGTTTCTGGACACCATTTCACCGCAGTATATCGGGGACCTGATCAGCTGGGGGGCCATCGGCGCGCGGACCACCGAATCGCAGGTCCACCGCGAACTGGCGTCCGGGCTGTCGTCGCCGATCGGCTTCAAGAACGGCACCGATGGCGACGTCAAGATCGCTGTGGATGCCATCATCGCCGCCGCGCAACAGCACAACTTCCTGTCGGTGCATAAGAACGGCCAAGTGGCCATCGTCCGCACGCGCGGGAACCAGGACTGTCATTTGATCCTGCGCGGCGGCCAGACGCCCAACTATGACGAGGCCAGCATCACGGCGGCTTGTGCGGCGCTGGCTGCGGCGGGCCTGCCCCCGCGGTTGATGATCGACTGTTCCCACGCCAACAGCAGCAAGCAGTTCCGTCGGCAGATGACGGTCGCCGAGTCCGTGGGCGGACAGATCGGACAGGGCGACGGGCGGATCGTCGGGGTGATGGTCGAGTCTCACCTGAAAGAAGGGCGCCAAGACCTCGTGCCGGGCCAGCCGTTGGTCTACGGCCGCAGCATCACCGACGCCTGTCTGGGCTGGGAGGATTCGGAGGCCCTGTTGGAATCGCTGGCGGAACAAGTCCGCCGCCGGAGCCGCCGTTCCGCCGGCTGATGGCAAGGCTCGATGGGGCAGGGTTCTATGGGGCAGGGCTCTATGGGGCAGGGCTCGGAAGCATCCGTCTGATCGCCACCGCCTCGCCGCCGCTTGTTCGCCCTCGCCCGGCGCGTTACCATGCGGGCACAGAGATGGTTCCCGAAACTTAGCCCCTTCCGCCCCGGGCGAATCACCTTTCCAAGCGAGGTACCTCCATGTTGAAACGACGTTTTCTTTGTCTTCCGGCTTTCCTTGTCTGTCTGCTGTCCGGCTTGGCAGCCGCCGCGGATGTGGTGAACGAATCCGCGCGCGATATCCCGGTCGCCTATGACGTCGACGTGGTCGTCGTGGGTGGCGGGACGGGGGCCGTGGCGGCAGCCATTGCGGCGGCCAAGGAGGGGGCCAAGGTGTTCCTGGCCGCGCCGCATCCGTACCTGGGCGACGATATGACCGCCACGCTACGGCTGTGGCTGGAGCAGGGCGAGATCCCCAGCTCGCCGCTGGCGCAACGAGTATTCGGCGACCGCAGCCAGCCGTTGGTCGATCCGCACCGGATGCCGTACATCTACGAAGCGGACGTGCCCAGCGCGTCCGCCCATCGCGACACCGTTCCGCCCAGCCGACTGACCGACGGCCGCTGGGAGTCTGCTTCGTCCCAAAGCGTCCAATACGACAGCAACGTGCAGATTACGGCGGATTTGGCCCGCTCCCAGCAGATTCGCGCGGTTCGCATCATGGTCTTCCGCCGCGCCTTGGGCGGTTCCGCGGGCAGCGGCTTTGATGTGAAACGCATCGCCGTGTCGCTGAGCGACGACAAACAGCAATGGCAGCCGGCAGCGGTGATCGAGAACGACCGTTCCATGGAAGAGATGTCGGTGCTGACGGCGGCCATCGGCGCCACGGCTCGCTACGTCCGCTTTCACGTCGAAAAGCCGGAGGGCTTTGAACGCATCCTGCTGGGCGAGATCGAAATCATCGGTCCGGACAAGGAGCTCGAGTTGGCCGCGCCCGGCGAGGTCCCGCCGCCTCCGCGCCCGATGCACGTCAAGAACACGCTGGACGAAGAACTGCTGGCGGCTGGCGTCCAGTACTTGTACAGCTGCTATGCCACCGATGTACTCCGCGACGCGGACGGCCAACCCAGCGGAATCGTGATGGCCAATCGGGCCGGGCGGCAAGCGGTGCTGGCCAAGACGATCATCGACGCCACGCCGCGCGCGGTCGTGGCCCGGATGGCGGGCGCCAAGTTCCGGCCCTACTCCGGCGGCACGCATACGTTTCATCGCGTGGTGATCGGCGGCCAGCCGCGCGGGCCGGATTACATCTCGTCCCGGATCGCCGCGGTGCCGTTCCGCGGGCCGCACCCGAATCCGGCGGGGACGTCCAGCGGCGAATTCCCGGTGATCGAGTACACGATGCCGCTGTCGCTCGACGACGCCAGCTATGCGGCGTACATGAAAGTGGACCAGCAGGCCCGCACGATGACCTACGATCCGGAGCAGCAGTTCACGTCGGACCAGCTGTTCGAGATCCCGCCGGACCCGCTACACGGCCGCCAGACGGCGAGCGGGGCCTGGCAGGGCGTGGACCAGCTGCCGCTGGGCGCTTTCCAGCCGCAGGACGTCGATCGCTTGTACGTGCTGGGCGGTTGTGCCGACGTGCCGCGCCCGCAAGCGGAAAAACTGCTGCGGCCGCTGGCCTTCATGGACTTGGGCCAGCGGCTAGGCAAAGCCGCCGCGGGCGACGCCAAAGCCGTTACCGCCTTGGCCGGGGTCAAACTGCCGGGCAGACCCGCGATCGCGCCGGTGGCCTTGGGAGACGTGCGCGAACCGCTGAGCGGCGTACGTCCGACACAGCAACAGCTGCCGACGGTCCGGCAGGACGAACGCGCGTTGCCGGTATTGGGACGGTACGACGTCGTCGTGGTCGGGGGCGGCACGGGGGGCGCGCCGGCCGGGATTGCAGCGGCTCGCGCCGGGGCCAAGACCTTGGTGGTCGAGTACCTGCACGGACTGGGCGGCGTGGGCACGATCGGCGCGATTTCCAATTACTATTGGGGCAACCGCGTGGGCTTTACCGCCACCATCCAGGACGGTGCCGCACAGTGGGTGATCGAACAGCGAATGGAGTGGTATCGGCAAGAGTTACTCAAAGCCGGCGCGGAACTGTGGTATGGGGTCATCGGCTGTGGAGCTTTCGTCCAGGACCATCGCGTGATTGGCGCGGTGGTGACCACACCTTACGGCCGCGGCGTCGTGCTGGCGCCCACGGTGATCGACGCCACCGGCAACTCGGACGTCGCCGCTTCGGCAGGTGCCGAAACGATCTACACCGACGCCTCGGAATTCGGCATGCAAGGCACCGGCCTGCCGGGCCCGCGGATCGGCGGCAGATACAACAATACCGACTTTACAATCGTCGATGAAACCGACTTGGTGGATATCTGGCACGTCATGGTCTACTCCAAAGGCAAGTATGCCGACGCCTTTGATCACGGCCGCTTGATCGACACCCGCGAACGGCGACGGATCGTAGGCGACGCGACCATCACGCTGACCGACCAGCTCAACGAGCGGACGTATCCCGACTCGGTGTGCCGCGCCTGGAGCAATTTCGACACCCACGGCTACACGGTGGATCCGTACCTGCTGCTGGAGCATCCGGAAAAGAAAGGGATCGGCGTCTACATCCCCTTCCGGGCGATGTTGCCCAAGGGGTTGGAGGGGATCATTGTCACGGGGCTGAGCATCAGTTCGCATCGCGACGCAGTGCCGCTGATCCGCATGCAGCCCGACATCCAGAACGGCGGTTATGCGGCGGGGGTGGCGGCGGCGATGGCCGCGTCGGCGAATGTCCCGATTCGGCAGATCGACGTGAAAGCGTTGCAACAGCACCTGGTCGAGATCGGCAACCTGCCGGAAAGCGTGCTTACCGACCAGGATTCGTATCCGCTGGCCGACGAGCGGATCGCCCAGGCGGTGGCCGACTTGAAAGAAGGCCGCGGGGCGGCGGTCATCATGACCGACCCGGAGCGTGCGCTGCCGCTGGTCCGCCAAGCGTATCAGGCCGCGGCCAGCGACGAGGACAAGCTGACCTACGCCCGCGCGCTGGCCGTGTTGGGCGACGCCGCGGGCTTGGAAACCTTGTTGGCCCAGGTTCGCTCGTACGAGCAGTGGGACGAAGGTTGGAACTATCGAGGCATGGGCCAGTTCGGCGCGGCGATGAGCGATCTGGACAACTTGCTGGTCGCCCTGGGCCGTGCCGGAGATGCCAAAGCGGTGCCCGTCGTCGTCGACAAGGTGCGGCAGCTGGATGCGCAGCAAGCGTTCAGCCATCATCGGGCCGTCGGCTTGGCGTTGGAGCTGATCGGCGATCCGTCGGCCAGCGAACCGTTGGCCGAACTGTTGGCCAAGCCGGGCATGACCGGCCATGTCCATCGGGACGTCCAGACGGCGCGGGAGCGGGGCGTCCCCGGCGGCACGAATGCCGAGCAGACGCGCCGCGAGTCGCTGCGGGAATTGGTGCTGGCCCGCGCCTTGTACCGCTGCGGCGACCGCGACGGCTTGGGCGAACGGATCCTCCGCCAGTACACCCAGGATCTCCGCGGTCACCTGGCCCGTCACGCCGCGGCAGTGCTGGCGGAAGGGCGCTAGGCAAGCATGATTCAAGCAGAGTCCACATCGGAATTCGTCCGACCGTTCATCCAACGCACGGCGAGTTGGTTCGCGCCGGCATGACCGGTTGGTCATGAGGAAGCCCCCATGAGAATCGACAGCTTGGAACTTCGCAATTTCAAGAAGTTCACGGAGGCGACATTCGAATTCCCCCGCCCGTTAGACGAGCCGGTCGATTCGGGCTCGTTTCATGTGTTCATTGGGGAAAACGGGGTCGGAAAGACGAGTATTCTTGATGCGATTGCGGTAGCTCTCGGCGTCTGGCTGGAACGAGTACCAGATTCCATGTTGGCCACCAGTCGCCGGCGTTTGACGCCGGATCAGAAGCGTCTGGTCGCCGTCTCCGCGGGCGACCGCGTTCAACTTCAGCAAGCGCCCGGCGAGATGACGGTGCGGGCCACCGGGACAATTCTCGATCGGAAAGCAATCACTTGGAGCCAATCGCTTCCGGTTGGCAAGAGGAGCGTTAGTAACCGGGATGCCAAGGAAGCATTGGCGCTCATCGCGTCGGCTTACGAGCATGTGCAACAGGAACAGCAGGTGCTCTTGCCGATCATCGCTTACTACGGAGCGGGGCGAGCGTGGCTGCCGCACAATCAGCGCAAACAGATGAAGGCCAAAACCAACGGTCCAGCCAACCGCTGGGAAGCGTTTTATGATTGCCTGAATGATCGGATTCGCTTGGCCGACCTGAACGGTTGGTTTCGCTCCGAAGCAATCGAGCGGGGCAATCGAGGCGGCCGTTACCGGCCGGGGTTCGAGGTCGTGCTGAAGGCCATCTTGCGTGTTGTACCCGGCGCTGACGGGTTGATTTACGATAGCGACGGAGAGGAGATCGTGCTATCGATCGACGGCGACCCACAACCGTTCAGCAATCTGAGCGCAGGTCAACGAAGCCTGTTTGCTCTGGTGGCCGATATTGCGATCAAGATGGTGACGCAGAACAACTACCTCGTTCCTCCAGAGGCATTGCAGGCAGACGACGAACCCTTACCACGTGTGTTGGGGAAAACCCCCGGCGTGGTGCTGATCGACGAGTTGGATGTGCATTTGCACCCCAAATGGCAAAGGGGTATCGTGGAAACGTTACGGCACCTGTTTCCTCGCTTGCAGTTTATCGCGACGACGCATTCTCCCTTTATCGTGCAATCGCTCCGAGCGGATGAACTGATCAATCTTCAGGGGCAATCCGTTCCCGAACTTGGTAACCTCAGCGTGGAAGCGATTGCCCAGGGCCTGATGGGCGTGGAGCGTCCCGACGTGAGCCGGCGATACGAGGAGATGGTTCACGCGGCGAAGAGCTATCTGTTGACGCTGGATGAAGCCGCGGTGGCTCCGCCCGAGAAATTAGCGGCATACGAAGAGAGACTAGCTGCCGCCATTGCACCCTATGCGGACAACCCAGCTTTTCAGGCATTCTTGGAGCTTAAGCATGCTGCCAAATTGGGAGGCCACGTCAACGGAAGTCATCCGCTGAAGCAAGGAGGTGCCTGAGATGCGTCCCGTTTTTCGCGGCAACAGCCCGCGGGCCACGGATTACGGCGATTATCGACACGCCTTCGCGGAACTCGTATCCCGACTTGGCCCGTTCTGTTCATATTGCGAACGCCGAATCGCCACGCAGCTTGCTGTCGAGCATATCCAACCCAAGGATCTGCCCGCATATCGAGCTCTGAGAGGGCGTTGGGAAAACTTCCTGTTGGGGTGCGTCAACTGCAATTCGACCAAATCGCGCAAGAATGTCGTCCTGAGTGAGGTTCTACTTCCCGATCGAGACAATACCGCAGCAGCTTACACTTACACCATCGACGGTAAACTCACCGTCCGACCTGGCTTGACTCCAAGACAGCAGGAAATGGCAAAGAACACGTTGGCGCTCACGGGGCTGGACAAGCGTGCTACCGCTGCGATCGACGCAAATGGAAGGCTGGTCGCCGTTGACCGAGTGGCGCAGCGAATGGAGATCTGGTTGATCGCCGAGGACAGCAAGAACGATCTTCGTTCGACTCCGACGGATGCGTTTCGACGCCAGATTGCCCGAACAGCGACGGGACATGGATTCTTCAGCATTTGGATGACGGTGTTTGAGGACGATCCGGCCGTCCGAAGACTGCTGATTCAAGCGTTCACCGGGACGGCGGCAGACTGTTTCGATCCGGAAACGACGCAGACGGTTAGCCCGCGCCCATCGACCAGCTTGACCGATGGGAGCAAGATCTGAACACCGGGCGCTAGCCTGTTGACATGTCCGTTCGGTATGCGACAATCTTTTTCAGGTCCTCGCGGCCGGCGCGGGGACCTGTTGCGGCGGTCGTCGCAGCACAAAGGATAGGCTCTCTCATGTCGCTCGTTCCTCAGCAGGGAGTACCGCAATGAAAGCTACGATTCTTGGGCTTGTGTGTTGCCTTGCCGCTTGCATGGTGGTGGCTATCGGCTGTGGGGAATCGCCGCCGCCGGTTGTCGAGGCGCCTCCGCCTCCCCCGCCTCCTCCTCCGCCGCCGCCGCCGCCGGAGGTCAAGCCGATTGAATTGGCGGAACTGCCACCGCTGTCCCTCGAATCCGGTGCCAAGGCGACGGTTCCGCTGGCGGTGAAACGCAACGACAATGCCGGGGCGATTCAGGTCCGTGTCGAAGGGGCGCCGGAAGGATTGACCGTCAAGGCGGCGGAGATTGCCGACGGGCAATCCAGCGGCCAGTTGGAGATCGAGGCCGCGCCGACGTTGGGCGACGCCGAGTTGACGGTGAATCTGACCATCCACGTCAAGCTCGGGGAATTGCAGACGATGCGGATGTTGGCCGTAAAGGTTCCCGAGTTGGGACTGCCCACGTTCCCGCCCGTGAACGAGGTTTTGCTCCAGCCGGGCGTCAAGAAGACGGTGGACGTCAAGCTCGAGCGTCAGCGTTATCGGGGGCCCGTCGAGTTGCGTGTGGAAAACGTCCCCGCGAAAGTGACCTGTACCGTGACGAACGTCGAAGCCAACCAGGACGTCGCCACCTTGGAAGTGGCCGTCGCCGCCGACGCGCCGAACGTTGCCCAGGCGGTGCGGTTGGCCGCAACGCTATTCGGCCGTGAGCTGGGCGTCGACGTGCCGCTGAAGGTCGAGAATCGGCCCTTTCAAGTCGACACCTTCCGCGTAGTGACCCTGGTGCCCGGCGATACGCAGTACATCGAGCTGCCGGTGACGCGTAGCAGCTACAAGGGGCCGCTCCAGTTGAAGCCGGACAGCCTGCCACCCGGCGTGACGATCAAGTCGGTGGAGATCCTTCCCGATCAGACCAAAGCGCGTGTCGAGGTGTCCGTGGCTCCCGATGCAGTGCAGCGCGTGCATTCGACGAAGCTGGTGACAACGGCCGGAGACTTGACCAGTTCCGATGCGATCGTGATTCGGGTGGCCGGCTTGGACAATACCTACCTGCCGCCGGCGATTGCGGCCGACCCCGAAACGCCGCTGTTGCGCCGCGGTTCGGTCGGCGGGCGGCTGACGCCGGAAAGCAAGCAGGCCCTCCTCGATTTCTACGGCGGCACGCCCGAGTCGGAAGCTGCGGTGATGCGAGGACTGAAGTGGCTCGCCGAGCACCAGCAAGCGGACGGCAGCTGGTCGCTGAAGGAGTATGGCAAAGGGATCGCGGGCTGCGACTGTCAAGGCGCAAAGGAGACCGGGGCCGATGACTGCTTGACGGCCGGCACCGCCTTCGGCGTGCTGCCGTTCCTGGGCGCGGGGGTGACGCACAACCGCGCTCCCAGCCACCCGCCGGAACTGGCCGCGTACCAGAAGGTGGTCGAGCAGGGGTTGATGTTCCTGGCCCGAAACCAGACCCGTGGCAAAGACAAGAACGATAAGAAAGACGGCTTTCTCGGCGGCAGCATGTATGCCCACACCTTGGGAACCATCGCGCTGTGCGAAGCCTACGGGCTGGCCGCCGACGATCGCACCAAGCCGAGTCTCAAGATCAGTGCCCAATTGGCCATCAAGTATTTGCTCAATGCCCAGCACGAAGCGGGCGGCGGCTGGCGGTACGGCCCCGGTCAAGCGGGCGACATGTCGGTTACGGGATGGGTGTTCTTGGCGATCCGGACCGCCCAATTGACCGGCATCGACGTGCTCAAACCGCCCCTGGTGCGGGCGGGAAGATTCGTCGATTCGTGTGCGGTCGGGCCGCCGGAAGCCAAGAACTCGCGCTATGCCTACACCCCGGGACAGCCGGAAAAGCTCGCCTTGACGGCCGCCGGACTGCTGACTCGCCAGTATTTGGGCTGGAGGAGAGACGAGCCCGATTTGATCGCTGGCGCCCAGTACCTGATGAAAAGCCTGCCGCCCGAATCGGGAACCAACGTGGGAGCCCTCTACTATTATTACTACGCCACCCAAGTGCTGCATCATCTGGAGGGCCCGGATTTCGACTTGTGGAACCACCGCATGCGCGAGCACTTGATTCGCACCCAGCAGTTGACCGGTCACCGGACCGGTAGCTGGAACCCCGAAGGCGCCGACCACGGCGGCCGCGGCGGACGGATGTACTCGACCGCGATGGCCTTGCTGACGCTGCAGGTCTACTATCGGCATCTGCCCATGTACCGTGTCGTCAAAATCACCGCGCGATAGAGCCGTTTGGGTTCCGGGCGGCGGAGCGAGTTTCAGCCGCCCAGCAAACCGACGCCCCGCGCTTCCAACGCACGGCGCAAGACAATGCCATCGATCTCGCCCGGAGACTTGCTCTCCGTGGCGGCCATGGTGGCGGCGAGTCCGGCGGCTTGTCCCATCGCCATGCAGGTTCCCGTGACGCGATACGAGGCGTGTGCCTCGTGCGTGCCCGAAATGCAGCGACCGGCGAACAACAAGCCTCGGACGGAATCCGGTACCAGACACCGGTAGGGGATTTCGTAAGCGCGGATCGGGGTGCCGTGAGCGGAGGTTTCACCGCGTTTGACTTCGTGGAGATTGACGCCGAAGCCGCCAAAGGTCACCGCGTCCTCAAACCGACGACCGGCTCGCAGATCCTCGATATCCACGGTATGCCGCCCCACCAGATGGCGCGCCTCGCGGACCCCAATGGCCGCCGCCGTCTGGACCAGTTGAACGTTTTCCAAGCCGCCGATGCGGCGGATTACCTGGACCAGTTCGTGAGCTTGCCGCCGCGCTTGAATCGTGGCCGCCGTGAGATCCCGGACATCCAGCGGGGCCGGCGCTGCGGATCACGATCGCCGCGCAGTCACCCCGAAATCGCCGGTGGGATCGCGCCACACGCTGTGGATATGCGAAGCCGGATTGCCGGCGGCATCCGGCTGGACATTCACAAACTCGATCACAAACGTCGGGCCTTGGATGCGATAATAGTGGCCGATGCCAGGCTGGTCCGCACCAGCCCAGCCGAAGTAGACCTGGCCGTAACCGGCCAGCTCGATGGCTTGCAAGCGGGCCGAAGCGAGGTCGGTCGGCAAGTTGCGGGCATAGATCGCGATCAACTGACGCAGCAACTGCTGCTGCGTCCCGTTCAGGGCCGTGAACGGCAAGCCCTCGGCCGCATACGGCGGCGATTGCAGCTCGCCAGCCGCTCGAATGTCGCGCGGAGCTTTGTCGGCCAACGTCGCTCGTCGACGCTGCTGCGTGCTGAACGATTCCAGCAACTGGAACGCGAACAGTTCTTCCTCGGCCAAGACGCGTGTTCCCACCGGCACACCGCCCGGCATGCCGTCGCGAACCAAGTGCGGATTCGCGGCAAAGAACGTCGGTGTCGAAGCGATCACCCGCCCCTGGGCGACGGCAAAATTCAGCGATAGATGATGACCTTCGACGCTCAGCGCCCAGCGTCCCAGCTCGTTCGGCTCGCCGAAGATTGTGTAGTAATACCGCTCCGGGTCGCGAATCGCTCCGCCGCTACGGCCCTTTTCCAGTTCGTGCAAGAGCCCTTCCAAGGACATGATTCTCGTCGCCTTGTCGTACCCGGATTGGCTCAACGCACTGCGCAACAAGCCCAGCGCCGCCGTCCGCTGAGCATCGTTCATGTGCTTGATCTGCAGGCCCTTGCGCTGGTCCTTGGGGATGAAATGCCAGTCGAAACGCAGCGGGGAATCGGCCGCCAACACGACGCTCGCCTTCTGCTCGTCAGACAGCGTTTCCACGAAGGCCCGGGCGGCCACCGTCATGCTGGCGCCCGTATTGGCATCGCGCAACACTGCCCATCCGACCGCCGCCGAAAGAGCCGCTGCAACTGCCAGCACGTATGCCAAATGACGTCTCATCGCGTTTGTCTCCGAAAACCCGGTTCCCGCCTCGATACGCCGCACGCCGTGAACGCGGCACCTTCCCACCGTTGGTCACTCAGCGCTCAGCGCTGCTCAGCGCTCAGCGCTGCTCAGCGCACACCGCGCTTTAGCATAGCCGATGCGAGCCGACGGGGACAGGGCAGTTTCCCTGGGAGGAGCCCCCCTAACAGATGGATTTCAAGCTTGGCCAGCAATGATGCTACTGACAGCAACCTGCGTAGAAAGTCGGAAAGACGGGCTTCGGTTGCAGGACCGATGAATCTCGGTTATGGTACACCCCAATTCGCACGTGGGGCTTTGTCTTCTCCAAAACGGGAGTCGAATCTCGGAGAGACTTGACGGCGTGGTATCAGCCCAGGAATGCTGCGGAACGAGAGGATTGCACGCAATGGAATTCGCTCGGCCTATCATGTGGAACGTCCCGCGAGGAGCGGAAATCGCCTTCTACGCCCTGATTCCGCTGGTCACGATCGTTTTTCTGGCGGGCGTGGTTTGGCGGGTACGGAAATGGTCCCTCGGCCAAGCGGAACCGGGCACGCCGACGCCGCGCCAGCAACTGGCGCGGGCCGTGCAGCCGAAGCGGCTGATGGACCTGGCCTGGACCGCCTTGTTCCAGTCGCGACTGGCCCGCGATGGTTTCGCGCTGGGGATGCATCAGGCGATTTTCTGGGGCCTGGTCTTCCTGTTCCTCGGCACCGTCTTGGCCACCATCGACCAGGACGTGACCAGTCTGCTGTGGGACCGGCAAATCCTTTGCGGCCGATGCTACCTGTTGTTCGAGTTCGTGCTGGACCTGTTCGGGATGGTGCTGATCGTCGGCGTGGTGATGGCAGCTTTCCGGCGTTACGTGCGGCGTCCGCCGCGATTGCAGGCCAAGCGGACGGGAATCAGCCTCTGGGACGCCTTTCCATTTCTCGCCCTGCTCGGGCTGACCGCGATCACGGGCTTTCTGGTCGAGGGCCTGCGGATCACCGAGGGGTTCCACATCGAGAGCCAGGTGGCCGCGGCTCCGGCGGGCCGCGAGGCGAAGCTGGGTGTACTCGCCCAGTTGGGCCTGCGCGAGCGGTTGCACATGGGGCCCTCGCGGCAGGACGCGGAGTTGCATCGGATTGCCGGCGGCGGTGCGGTATTTCCCGCCGCGACCGCGGCTCCGGTGGGTTACGGACTGGCCAAAGTCCTGGCCGGGTTGCCGCTCGATTTCATTCGCCGGGGCCATCGGCTGCTGTGGTGGGGACACGCCTGGCTGGCGCTGGGGCTGATCGTCGCCATCCCGTACACCAAGGCGTTCCACGTGATCTCTTCGCCGACCCAGCTGTTGTTGCGGCATCTGGCGACGGCAGGCCGGTTGTCGGTCGTGGCGGAAGCGGGCGTCCGCACGTTGCGGGATTGCACGTGGCGGCAATTGCTGCAGATGGATGCCTGCACCTGGTGCGGCAAGTGCCAGGACGTCTGTCCCGCGTACCTGGCGGGGTGGCGACTGTCGCCCCGCGATTTCGTCCAGGGCGTCGCTGCCCAGTTGTTGCGGACCCCTCGAGTGGCGAATGCGAGCACGCCCAGCCTGCACAGCACGGTCATCTCGGCCGAGGAGCTGTGGGCGTGCTGCACCTGCGGGGCCTGCGAAGACATTTGTCCGGTCCACGTCGAGCCTCCGCGGCTGATCATCGATATGCGACGGCATTTGATCGAGCAGGGACAAATCGACGAGGGTCTGCAAGTCGCGCTGATGAATTTCCAGCGGTACGGCAATTCGTTCGGCCAACCAGCCCGCCAGCGGCCCGACTGGACGAAGACGCTGGGGTTTTCCCTGAAAGACGCCCGCCGCGAGCCCGTTGATACCTTGTGGTTTGTCGGCGATTTCGCGTCTTACGACCCGCGGGCACAGCAAGCAACGCGAGCGCTCGCCAAGGTCCTGCAGCGGGCTGGAGTGGACCTGGGACTGCTCTTGGACCAGGAGCTGAATTCCGGCAACGACGTGCGACGGATCGGCGAGGAAGGGCTGTTCGCGTGGCTCCGTGAGAAGAACGCCAAGGAGCTAGCTCGAGCCAAGTTCCGGCGGGTCTTGACCAGCGATCCGCACGTCTTCAATACCCTGAGGAACGAGTACTCGGCCGATGAACACCGCGGCGAGGCGGATCCTGCGGCGGCAACACTGGCGGGCAGTTCCGTGGTCCATCACACGCAGCTGTTGGACGAGTTGATTCGTGAGGGCCGATTGCGACCGGGCCGCTCGTTGGACTGCGTTGTTACCTATCACGATCCGTGCTATCTGGGCCGTTACAACGAAATCTACGACGCCCCTCGACGGGTCTTGCACACGCTCGGCGCGCGTCTGACGGAAATGCCGCGGAACCGCTGCAACAGCTTCTGCTGCGGCGCAGGGGGCGGGCGTCTGTGGATGAAGGATGCACCGGCAGTCGTCGAGCGGCCGGCGGAAAACCGCATCCAGGAAGCGCTCGCCGTACCCGGGGTGCAATGCCTGGTCGTGGCCTGTCCCAAGGATCTGGTGATGTTCCAGGACGCCGTCAAAACCGTGGGTGCGGAGGATCGCCTGCGGGTTGCCGATTTGGGAGAATTGGTTTACGAGGCCCTCGACTGGCCGGGGGACGTCGAAGCCTAACACGGCCTTCGTCAGCAACCCCACTCCGAAGTTGGCAGTCGGTTTGGGGCCGGGGACTTGTTTCGGATTCCGTACTTCGGATTTCGGATTTTCCAGGATGCCCGATGTGAGTACGAAGGCGGCAAGAGGTGCGAACAGACAGCAGTGTGCGGACCACTTGCCGCCAGCGGCCGGTTGTGCTACTTTCAGGGAAGTATTTGGGAAACTCGGATGCTCCCTTCCCTCCCTCTCGTTGCAAAGGCCAGAGTCATGGTTACCGCAGATTTCCTCCGTCGCTATTCCCATTTTTCTCAGCTCTGCCCAGCGTCGCTGGAAAAGTTGGTCGGCATAGCCGACGAACAGACCGTGGCGGCTGGTCAGGCGATTTTTGCCGAGTCGGATCCAGCCGAGTCCTTGTACCTGATCGTTCGCGGCGAGGTGAATCTCGCCTGTGAGCTGGGAAACGGTGAGTTTCGCGTCGTGGATACGCTGGTCGACGGCGAATTGGTCGGTTGGGCTTCGCTGGTGGAACCCTACCGTTGCCGAACGTTTTCGACCGCCGTCAAGGAAACGCACTTCGTTCGCTTCAACGCTGCCAAACTGCGAGCCTTCTGCGAGGCGGATCACACGTTCGGCCAGCGGTTGCTGACCCAGGTTGCGAGGATGCTGTCCAGCCGGTTGAAAAGCGCCCGCGTACAGCTTGCCGCCGTGTGAGCGGGCCGCAACCCCCCGGGCATTTCAGCGTCGGGGCGCTTGCTCTTTTAGCGGCGAAAGTGCGGGTCTGTCACAATCGCCTCCAACTGCCGGCGATGAACGGCCTGATGATGGGCACCAAGACAGACCCAGCGGTGGACGGTCAGTTGGCCGAACCACGGGTGAGGGTGCGTCAGCTCGCTTCTCCGATCCCCGACGTCTTCCGCCAAAGTATCGGCATAGTCGTCCAGAAAGGCTCGATAGTCCTGCAGCAGCCCCAGCCCTCGACCGCCGCTGGGGGGGACCTCGGTGACGTCTGTCGCCGGTTTCTCGCCGTGACTCAATTCGACGATGGTCGTGGCGATACGAGCGCCGACCTCGATCAAGTGCTCCAAGATCATCTCCACCGACCAATAGCGTGAACTGTCCTCCAGGCCCCACAGCGGCCGAATCAGGATTCGAGTTCGAAAGGCATCGGGCGTCAGTCTTTGCGCCGCCCGAAGGCTCTTGTGCCCCTCGGCTCGGAAAACAGCAACGGCCTTGTCCCAGGAGGTACAGCGGCAGTAGAGCGGAAACAGCAAGCGACGGAACAGGACCGCCTGGAAACGCGGTAATCCCGCTTTCGGCGGCGCCAATGTCGCCTGGATGACGTCAGAAGCCATGATGCTCGCCCTGGGACATACCGGCCAAAGTCGGACAAAGTTATGGGCCATTTTGCAGGACAACCAGCGTTCGGGCAACAGCCTATCCTATCATAAGCCGAAGAAAAACTCATCAAGAACCGGTGAAGATTTGTTCGCGTTAGAACAATCGCCGCAACACCCACAGAACGCCTTCGGTAATCTCCGCCAGCGGAAAATCCCCCTGATCGGACGGCGTTCCTAGGGTTGGCGCTTCCATCCGTTGACGTTCCGGCCGAGCACGAGCAGCGGCCTGCCGCTTGCGAGCCATGTCGGGCGACTGCCGCAAGCGGGCCATGTCGAAGCGGGCGGCTTCCAGGTTGCCGCTACGAATCCAACGCAACACGTGTGCCAGTTCTTGCGCGTCGAACCAGATGCCGTGCGAGCCGCACAAGTCGACGATCACGCCGCTGGAACGCCCAAAGTTGCGTCGGACCATCAGCTCGCCGCACACGGCGCAAGGCCGATAAGGACTGCGCGCCGGCGGGGCCAGCGGCGGGCTTGCCGCCGGGGCGGCCGACTGCGGCCGTTGAGCTTCGCGATCCAGCAGCATGTCGAAGGTCTCCAAACCGATCCAGAAGCCGCCACATTTCTGGCATTCCATCACCTGGATCCGCGTGTCCCGGACGTGCCGGCTGGTCAACAGGTACTCGGGACCGCAGACCGGACAGCACAGCGCAGTCTCGTCGCCCGCCACGGCTTCGGCGATCAACAGCGCGGCGCAATGATGACAGTACCGCGCGCGATCACTGACACGAGCCAAACAGTTGGGACAGACGGTGTGCAAGTCCTGTTCGTGGACTGTGAAATCCGCGCCGCAGTGGTCGCATCGGTCGGCCTGCTGCTCGCGGGTGGCTCCGCACGACGAACAACGCACCACGTCCGCTTCGTGGCCTTGCGGTTGCCGCACGGTCACCAGCGCCCCGCAACGGCAGCGAAAGCGGTCGCCCGGCCGCTTGCCGCTCGCATCGTACTGCCGGTTGCACTGCTGACATGCGACGATCCTACGCATCGAATCCCTCCTCGGCAACGCGGTCCAGCACAAGCGGTACCGTGGCCGTTATGGGCATTGTAAGATCCGCCCCGCCGACTTGCCAGATGCACTCGCTGGCGCTTTGTCGCTCGCTGGCGCTTCCACTTTCGCAACAGCGAAGCATAATGGCATGAATTCGTGTTTTTCACAGGCTGGCAGCCTCAGCTACGAGGGGCAAGTCACAGGCTGGCGGCCTGTGCTACGGGACGATGATTCATGAGCGAAACACTCGCGGAAATTCTGCATCGGCAACGGATCGAATCGCTTGTTCGCCAGGCGCAGACGATCCGCGCCCATCCGCCCGGCGAAGAACGTATGCGGGAGGCACAGCGGATGATCTACGGCGTGATGCTCGATCACGCATTGGGGCGACTGAGCCACGCCGAGCGTGCCCAGTTGCTAGGGCTGCTGGATTTCGCCCGCGACACGCACGTTCCGGAGGGTCTCCAGCGGGGGTGAGTCAGGGCGCCGCCCACAACTGCTGGAAAGCTTCCACGGTACGTTCCACCAAGACCTGGCCGCCGTCGGGCCCGATCCGGCTGCTCTGAATCACCGCTCCGTACCCGCCGCCGCGCACGGCCCGTTCGCTGGGCAGGTAGCCGGCGGACCCGGTCAGCTGAATCACGAACGTCTGCACGGCGGGACTGCGAGCCTTTATCTGTACGCCAAAGTCGGTGTACAACTCGAATTCGTTGGTCGCGATGGCCACGTCGCCCAGCCGCAACGCGTGCAGTTCCATCAGGTAATTGCCCACGCCCTGTGCCTGCTGGCTTTCGAAACGTTCAACGACGCCTTGATGCCACCGGTAGTTCCACAGCTGAACCGGGTCGTCGGCGTACCTGGCCGCCTCTTGCCGCGCCGCGGCGACCTCCGCTTCGGTGACCTGCCGATACGGCAACTCGATCTCCTGCACGTGATGCTGCAGCACGACGTCGCTACGGATGTCCCGTTGCGCGGCTTCGTAGGCCTCGTCCCACCCCCGGACGATGCGGCGGGCGAGTTCCTCGAGCCGCGTCAACCCGCGCAGCTTCCGCATCCGCTCGTCGGCCGCCTGGCGATACATCGGCCGCGGCGACTGGTCGCCCGACGCGCCGGTCCAGCCCAGTACGTGCAGGGCCTCGCCGTGCCGCTCGCGCAACATCTGCCGCACCGGATGCCAGAAATCTGCGTGCAGCGAGGTCTGGCCGCCCACTTCCTGGGCCGGGCAAGGCACGTTGATGGCGGTGGCGATCAACCGGTTCTCACGGTCCCAAAAGAACAGCACGTCCAGATCGTGGTCCTCGTAACCTTCGATCCCGCGAAACCGCTCGCTGTTGGTGCTGCCGTACATCACCGCCGACCCGTCGGCATAAACCGCGCGGCGATTCTGGGCAACGACCGCGTGGCCCAGGCCCCAGCTGGTCTTGCCGATCTGGCGTTTCTCCCAACTCTCGACGATCGCTTCGGCCACGCGATCGGTCATGAATTCGGCATATTCCGCCGGCCTCATGATGCCGCTGTCCGGCAGCGAGTACCGCCCTTCGATCATCACCGGAGCGGTGTGCGTGTGCGTGGCGGCGAGAAACAGTCGCATCACGTCAAAATCCGGCAGCCGCAGCTGGACCTTGTCCCGCACCTGCTGCAGGATTCCGGGCCGGATCGCCACGAGATCGCAGGACACAAGAATGGCTCGATCCAACACCCGCTCGCCCTCGCGCGACTCCAACGCCAAGGCGGTCGCCGAGATCGGCGTCTCAGGCTTTTTGGAAATCCGCACGTTTCGCTGTCCGGACAGCGCTACCGGCTGGTTGGGCGTAATGTCCCGACTCGCCGCGCCAATCCACAACTCGGCGGCCGGCAAAGCGGCCGACAGGGCCAATATCAGGGCGATTGTGATCCAAACAGCGCGTCGCATGGCCGATCCTTTCCAAAGCAGAATGGCGTCCTCGGGATACTTGTTTACGTATTGTTGTACCATGATCCACAGGAGGTGGCTACCATCTTCTGGCCGCGTAGCGACGGCCACGAACTGACTCCCTCGCCTCGGTACTCCGGGATGAGGGCTGGGGAGAGGGGCCGAGCAGCAAATGGGGAGGTTCTTTCGTTTTCGTTGCTCGACGTGCCAGGTTCATCGGAGTCCACGCTTCGGCGGACCAATTCACCCAGGCAGCCTCCCCCTTCACACACCCGTTCCGCATGGTACGATCACCGGCAGCGGGCCGAAGCAAGACCGGTTTTGAAGGGACCCGGACAAATCCAATCACGCTTTGCCGCACGATAATCACCGAGTGGCCCCAAAAAAGATGAAAAGGGTTCGTTGACATGAGTATTTTGATCGGAGCAGAGATCGAGAAAGCCTTGGCGGACGGATCGATCAGGATCGAACCGCTCGAACCGTCACAGGTCGGACCGGGGTCCATCGATCTTACGCTTGGAAACGACTTCAGGGTGTTCAGAAAAAAGGCCAAGGTCTATCATGTCATGAACGATTCCCGGTTCGAGGACATCACCCGGAGCGTCCATGTGGAGGACGGAAGTTATGTGGTAATCAAACCGGGCGAGATGATCCTCGGGATCACGCGGGAAAGGATCACACTGGCCGATAACATCTCCGGACGCCTCGAAGGGAGAAGCCGGTTCGCGCGATTTGGCCTTGCTGTCCATGTCACCGCGGGTTTCATGCACCCGGGCATCTCGAACCATCAGGTCTTGGAGATCGTGAACCTCGGCCACACACCGCTGGCCCTGTATCCGAAAACCCGGATCTGCCAGTTCGTGTTTGAACGGTGTGATGGCCATGCAAAGTATCAGGGGAGATTTGCCGAGCAAATCAAGCCCTGACGACCATCAAGGGGCGTCTTTTCGGCTGGCTTGGCCAGCTGTCAGGCCTGGTCCCCAGAGGACCGCGGTCGGGAGAAAAACCGCGATGAAAAAGAGACGAGCGATGACGCGAAGCAAAAAATGGGTGAGGCTCGCACCGATCCAACGGACGGCCGTTTCGGCCGCTGCCGTTGCGATACTGTTCCCAAGCGGGGCGATTGGCGGTGAGCAGCGGGCGATGCATCAGGCCCCGCCATCGTCCGTCGCGACGGGGCCTTCCCTGGCGGACAGCACAGGCGGCGGCGAGGCTGACTCGGCGGGAGGTCCGATTCCCCGGACGCTGGCGGAGTGGAAGAAGAAGCTGACGCCGCTACAGTTCTATGTGACGCGGCGAAAAGGCACAGAGCGGCCATTCACGGGCGAATACTGGGACTGCCACAAGCGGGGAACGTACCACTGCATCGGCTGTGATGCGCCGCTGTTCGGCTCCGATGCCAAGTTTGATTCGGGCACCGGCTGGCCCAGTTTCTGGCGGCCGTTGGACGTCAGGCGTATTACGACGCGGGACGACCGCAGCGAGCGAATGCTGCGCGTCGAAGTCGTGTGCGGCCGCTGCGGATGCCATCTCGGCCACGTCTTCAACGATGGGCCGCCGCCTACGGGATTGCGATTCTGCATCAACTCGGCAGCGCTCAAACTCGAAGAAACCAGGGCACCCGTCACCGAGTCTCCAGTCGGACGGGCGGCAGGCAGCCAGCCGTCCGCCGCGGGAACCGCCCGCTCGCCGAGCAACGTCCGCACGGGCACCGTCGATGCAGACGCCCAGCGACCTTGACGCGTTTCGTTGGCGTGACGAAATGCGTGTGTCGGATCCTTCGTAAGGGAGGCCCTCGTCTACGTTGTGATGCCTGAAAGGCGAATGGGACTTCCAGGATCCCGCTCGCCGACGGCCAGCATGTCTGCGTCTGGAACGGCATGGGGGTCGCCGCCTGCTTTGATCCCTCTTGCAGGACATCATGAATCCCCCTCCTGGAAATCCAATTGGTATGCCTCCCAGAGTGTCGATCCTGCAGTCCACGGTCTGACGCCATACGGGAACGCGCCAAGGTCGGGCGGCTGGCCGTCGGCGCCCAAGGCATAAGGGGCATGTGCTACGCCGGCGCGGCGGGCCGGTGAATCTGCCTGCAACTCGAAACGCGACCCGGCGACGAACCGCGGATCGGTTCCCACCGCCAGATTGTTCGAGACCTCAGCCTCCACGCCCGGCTCGGCGCGAGCCAGGAAGATATTGTTGGCCACCAGGGTCTGGGGAGTAGGGCAGTGCTTCCAGCCGAGACTCCAGTCCGAGGCGGCCAGCGTGTTGTTGAGAACGAGGATGTTCCGGTTTGCCTCGGGCTTGTCCGCACGCGAATTCAGGATCACCGCGCGGTCCACGTTCCAGGTGACGTTGTGATCCACGACGTAGTTCGAACTGCCGTTGTCAAGGTAGATGCCCTTGGAGTTGTTCCCCTGCTTCAGGCCGTTGCTCGGCCCGTCGGTGTCGTGAATCCGGTTGTAGCAGACGCGCGTCCCCTGGCCGTCGGTCGAGGCGGCGTAGATGCCGCCGAAATCGGTCATCTGGATTCCGCCGTGCCACAGGTCATTGTGCTCGATCAGCCCCGCTTGGAGGCGCCCGATGTCGATCATCCGGTGGCCGACGTCGTAGATCGTGTTGTGCGAAATGACGGCTCGGCTGCAGCCGCCGCCCGTGTTGATGCCCGCCCCCACGCCGCCGGAGTAGTCCACGTCGTGAATGATGTTGTTGGAAACGGTGTGGCCCGAACCGAGCAGGGTCACGCCGTTGCCGGCGCTGAAGGCGAGGATGCTGTTGCGGAGTCTATTCGACGTGCCGTTCAAGATGATGCCGGAATCGGTCAAGCCCGTCCTCCAACGCACCAACTCGGAGAAGTGCGAAAGATAACGCGCGTCGAGCCCGTCGAGGTCAATCTGGCTGCTGTCCTGGTCCGTGATGATCGTGGCGGCGAACAGCGTCAAACCCCGCACGACGATGTGCGATTTGCCCCGCAGATCGAAGGCGAAGTGTCGAGCTTTGAACTCGACGACGTGGGTCCCCGGATGCGTGTCGTCCGGCGGCCGAAAACGCAGCGTTTGGGTCGCCTGATCGTAGAACCACTCGCCCGGCGCGTCCAACTCGGAAGCCTTGCCGGTCAGGAAGAACGTGTTGCCGGCGCGGGGTTGGTAATCGCCGCCCTCGTAGAAGGTGAATCGCACCCAACCCGGTCCGGAGGCGATGACCTTCCGGGTTTCTGCAATCCACACTTTGCCGAGCGCAATCTGCAGCGCAGCCCCGGTCCAGTGATTCGGTGGCTGGTTCAACGCCTCGTGATGGATGGTCCCGACGGCCTGGTCTCGTGCGCCGGTGAAACTGCCCGACGTCGCGGCCAATTTGACCGGGCGAGAAACGTCCAGGGATGTGTTGGGAAACCGCGCTTCGAGCATCATCCGTCCGTCGAGAAACAACTGGTTGTCCGTGCCCAGAGGCATGGGCACAGCCGTCTGGTAAACCGGTGCGCCGTCGGTGCTCCACGCATTCGCCGGCACCACTTCCGTCCCGCTCACCACTGCGGTTTCCTGCTCGTAGTTGCGGAAGACAATCGGTCGCCCGGCCTCGCCGGAGCGCAGCGGCGAAACGGTTTCCCGGTACGTGCCGGCTCGGACGAAAACCGTGTCGCCCGGACCTGCCAGCGAGGCCGCCTTCTGGATGGTGCGCAAAGGCTGCTCCAACGTGCCGGGATTGGTGTCCACGCCGTGGGGCGCGACATAGAACTCGGCGGACTGCAGCGCAGCCGGCGCCGCCAGCAGCAGGATGGTGAGGATCGTAACCGTGTGTGCGCGGATCACCACTGCGCCACCCAGTCCTTTGTCCTCACCCACACGCGATACGTTCCCGCCTCGGCGACGGCGACTTCCGTCGTGGCATCCGCGACCGGCCGACCAAGACCATGCGCGAGCAAATAAGGCGATCCCATGATGTCCATGAACTGAGGATCGACCACCCAGCCGCCGCGATTCGCGAAGGCTCCCGCCTCGACAAGCAGTGCGCCGCTGATTGCCGGCAGCGTGTGAGCCGCCGCTGAATCATGCGGCAACGGCGGCGCGGTGAAGACCACGCCTTTCCACTCCGCAAGGATCTTCAGGTATTGATACGGGTCCGGCCAGGATGACGACGGCTCGACCACGGTGGATTCGGGCCATTCGTTCCAGCTCGTCACCATGATGAAGTCAGCTCCGGCATCGGTGGCGGCGCGGAGATAGTCGCGCAGGGTTTGGCCATCGCGTCGCGGCATCACGTAGGGATCGTCGCGGAAATGTGAGTTGTCGTGGCCGGGGTGGACGGGCAGCAGCATCTTCTTGCCGGCATCGTGGGCGAGTTTGGTCAGGTAGCGGTACTTGCCGGCGAGTTCGTCGTAATGATCCGCACGGTAGTTCGAGAACGTGCTGTAGAAGCCGAAGGCATCCACGCCCGGAATCGCGAGCCAGTCGGCGGGAATGCGCTTCTCGCGGTCCGCGTCGCCGTCGCGCGCCGCCTTCGCGTCGTGCGCGATCTTGTCCATGATCCAATAGACGGGACCGGCTTCGACTTCGACGTGCTTCTTGAGCGCCGTGAATTCCTGTGGCGTGAGGCCGGGATTCTGCGCGACCTGATACAGGTAAACGACCGGCTTCCCGTCGATGCGCAGATAGGCCGGGTGGTCTTTGTAGCGTTTCAAAGCCCCCGCGAGCATGGCCTGGTAAGCCTCGAACTTGTGGTGAAACTGCGCCCGTTCATCGAGCAGGGCGAACTTGAATCCAAGCTTGCCGGCTGCGGCGACGATGCCGCGGTCCACGTTCTGATCGAGAGCATTGTGGGTGTCCCACCAGTCCACGAGAAACGCATCAATGCCCGCCGCCTGTGCCAGTTGCACGTGCCATTCGGCGACCGTCGGATCGGCACTGTCGTAGAGCCCGACCAGTGGACGGAGTACGCTGTTCGGCGGCGGCTCGCCGGGTTTCTGCGCCTTCTTCGCCAGCGCGTTGGTTTCGGACGATGGATACGTCCAGTGCAGGAACGGCCGCTTCGGATGCTGGCCGTCGTGATACCAGCAATAGTAATTCGCCAGCAGGAGCGGGCGTTTTGGCAAGGACTCGGCGGCGCTCAGCGCGGCGAGCGGCGCCAGTAGCAGGGCGGTGAGGAGGGTGAGGGTGCGTTTCATGGCTTCGATCCTCGGGAAGTGGGAAAACTGTCCGTGGCGCTTACCGTCGTGAACACCCCGATCTCCGCCAGACCGATGTTGCAGGGCTTCTGCTTGACCTTGGTCACTTTGAAGGTGAGCGAGGTGATCGTCTTGGGCTCGAAGGTGATCTCAATCGCTTTGGTTCCGTTGTCGGGCAGCAGTTCGGCAATGTCAATAGAGGTGCCGTCGCTGAACTGGAGTGTGCCGCCGGTGATCTGATCCAGCAGATTCGGGCGATCCACGAGCCACACGCGCGAAACGGTTTGCGGTTTGTCCCACGTCAGCTTGATCCAGGCTCCTTCGCCCCAGCCGAACGAGGCCCACTCCTGCTTGATGTCATCCGGATAGCCGCCCGCTTGACCGTCGATCGCGCCCTGGGCCCTATAATCCGGGTGCGTGACGTTGGTTTCGATCTTGGCCAGTCGCGCGACGTTGGCTGGACTGTCAAACGGATTGGCCGCCTGCTCCACCTTCTCGCCCGGCGCCAGCAGCCGCACCTCGCGCAAGCACAGCCCACAGCGTCCGCCCGGCGGGTTGAACTTGAGCTTCTGGCCGTTCGCTTCGGCCGCGAAGTTGGCGGAATAACAAAGCCACAGCCGCTGGCCGTCGGGTGAGATGAACTTGGACGATAGCGCGGCTTGGGGTCGTTCTCCTCCGCGCCCATGGCGAGAAGGTAGGCTTTGCCGTCCGGTGAGTGTTCCATGTTTTTGCCGAAGTCCACAAAGTGCGGCGCGCCCATCTTCACCGTGCCAAGGTGTTTCGCGGGTTCGGGGAAGAGCGGATTCTTTGGCGAGAGTGGCGAGGCGGTCCAGGTCTTGCCGTAATCCTTCGAGATGCGGAAACCAGGCATTGGACCGAGCACGGGCCAGTTGTAGGTGAAGCCTTCGTGGTTGACAAAACCGTCTGGGCCGAGGCAATAAGTGCCGTAATACCACACGCCATTGTGGACGAGGCTGCCGGCCGGGTAACGGCCCACATCGGGAAGCGGATTGGCCACTTGGGGTGGCGCGGTATTCTTGATCTTCAGATCCAGCGGATCGTCACCAATCATCACCGCGTTGCCCGTGGTCGCCTGCTGGCCAAACGAAAATGACTGGACGCCATCGGTCACTCCGTCGGTGAACGGCGAGTATTGATTGCCGTCTGAAGCCCAGGACGGATAGAAGGTGTCGCCGGCACGGTAGTCACTGTGAGCACCGGTGAAGACGATGCCCACAACTGATGTATCAGGCCGAACGAATGCCCGCGGCCGTCGCAGGAAAGGAACTTCATTTTGGGGCAGCCCCGTGTAGCCGCGAACGTGAGCCTCCCACGGGCAAGCCGTGGGCATCTTCGTGCGTCTGCCCCCAAGACGTGACTCACGCGAGATGATGTCGCACTGCCAAATAGCCTGCTGATGGTGTCGTTCACGTGCATGGTCCTTTCCTTGTGTGTTGTTCGCCTTGTGTGTTGTTCGCCCACTTCGCCGTCAGTCGCCTTGACGGCCACGATCCACAAGCTTCTCCAGCACCGGCTGCAGCTGGCTGGCGAAGACTTCGTAGCCGGCGGGCCCCAGATGCAGGTGGCCGTCGGAGTAAAACGCGGTCTTCAACGTGCCGTCGGCGTTGGTGAACTCGCTCCACAGGTCGAGGACGTGGATTTGCGGGTCACGGTCGAGCGTCAAGCCGTCGAGCGTGGCGTTGATTTCGCGGACCTTCGCGCCGACTTCCTTGCTCGGGTCGAAGGCCGGGAGGATCTTGACGAGAACGATCTGCGACTGCGGGCAGCGCATCCGCAGGTTCTCGATGCACAGCTTGATGCCGTGCGCGGCGGTGGCGGCAGGCGCGCCATTGGCGAAGACGAGCGGGGCGTTGTTCACGCCGATCATCAGCACGATGACCTTGGGCGACACGCCGTCGAGCGCGCCGTGGTCGAGCCGCCACAGGATGTTCTCCACGCGGTCGCCGCCGATGCTGAGGTTGACGGTCCCCTCGTCCCCGAAATGCTTTTTCCAAGCTGCATTGAAAGGCGATCCATCCCAACCGCCGCCCCAGCCCTGCGTGATGCTGTCGCCGAGCAGCGCGATCTCGATGGTCGCGCCGGCGGCCTTTACCTGTTCGATGTTCGTGGCGTGGTGGCCAATCCAGGCGTTGCCCTCGCCACCGTCTTTCGGCTTCCAATGGGCGGCGGTCGGCGTGACGAACCACATGTCCGGCCGGTGCTTCTGTACCTCGTGACCGGGCTTGCGAAAGTACTCGCCTTGGTTCACCCAGGCACGCTCGGCGTCGGTCAACGGCCACCCGGTGAGTTGCGGGTCCAGACGGCCTTCGTTGTAGGGGGCGTAGGGATAGACCAGGCCCTTGCCGTCGGCGGTCTTGGGCGAGGGCTCGAGCAGGGCCTCGGTGAGCGGAGTTCCCTCGTTTGCCGACGAAGCCGCGACGAGTGGTGAAGGCGATTTGGCGGGCGCCGAGGCGCTGTTGGCTTTGCTCGGCAAGACGACCTCGCCGCCAACGCTTCGGCCGTCCAGGAAGCGGTCCAACAGGGGCTTCAGCCGTTCCGCATGCACGCCGTAGCCGGCGAGCGAGAGGTGGATGTTGTCGGGCGTGAAGAGTTCTTTCTTCAGCGTGCCGTCCGCGTTGGCGAAATCGTCCGTCAGGTCGAGCACGTGGACTTTCGGGTCGCTGTCCAACTTCAGCAAATCGAGCGCCGCGTTGGTCTTCTTGATGTCGTCGTAGAACCGGTTGCCGGGGGCATGAGCGGGCAGAATCTTCGCGACGATCACTTCCGCTTGCGGGAACTTGTCGCGCACATTGGCCACGCACACCTGGATGCCTTGGGCGGCCGGCTCGATGCCCGTTTCCGGTGTGAAGAACATGTTATTGTTGCCGATCATGACCACCACCACGCGCGGTTCGAGACCTTCGACGCCGCCGTGGTCCAGACGCCACAGCACGTTCTGCGTCTTGTCCCCGCCGATGCCGATGTTGATGGTCTTGTAGCCGCGGAAGTGGTTCTTCCAGGCCTCGTTGAGCACGCCCTTGTCCAGCGGACTGCCCCACTGCTGCGTGATGCTGTCGCCGACCAGCAGTACATCGACGGGGCCTTGATTGGCCCGGACGTATGCTGCCAGCTTCGTGTGCGTATCCAGCCAACTGGTTCCGCCCCAATGCCCTGCCGAAGGCGTCACCGGCCACAGCGCGGGTTTGTGCTGGGCGGCTTCCCGGCCGGGCCGGCGTTCATACTCTGGTTTCAAGATGTAAGCCCGCTCCGCGTCGGTCAGCGGCCAGCCCGTCAACTGCGGGTCCATTTGGCCTTCGTTGTACGGGGCGTAGGCATATTCCAGACCTCGGGCCGTCGGTGCGGGCCAGACGGCCAAGGGAAACGCTGCCAGGAAGAAAGCGGTCAGAATCTTGCGCATGGTGGTCATCCTCTCTGCTCCGTGGCGTAAGCTTCCAGCCTGGGGTACCCAGCCCGTTCGCAAGCTGCAAGCTTACGCCACTTGTTCCTCGAACAGTGTCAAATGCCGGTGATCGTAGCAGACGGCCCTTGGTGCTGTCATGTCGTAAAAATTACGACAATCTTCCCGGCTTCGGTTCGTGGTAGAATGGTCGGCCGAGAGGCTCTCTGAAGCTTGATCCGTTCCAATGTGGAAGGTTGATATGCCGACGAATCGCAGTACAGTGCGGTTGTTTCTGGGGATTCTGGTTGGCTGGCAGGGCCCGCTGGTCCAGGTTGCCTGGCCGGCGGTGACGATCACCACCGTCGAGGTCGACGGCCAGCCCCAGGCGCTGCCGACCGCCCTGACCGCGACAGGTCACGACCAAAAGCCCCTGCGAGTTCCCTCCACGGCCCGGTCGGTCCGCTTTCAGTTCACCCACGATGTTTCCGCGGGCGAAGCCGCGGTGCGGTTGCGCTACAAGCTCGAAGGTCACGACGACGCCTGTCGTGAGCTATCGACCAGGATGCGGGTGCTCGTGCTGTTCTCTGGCAAGGGCGGAGGAATCGTCAGCAGCCACGAGTTCTATCTGGAAGGCGAAACGCCACAGTGGAACGCGGAGCTTGCAGACGCCCTGTTCGTGCCGCGCCGAGAGCACGTGCTGGTGCCGGAGGGTGCGGCCGTGGCCGGGATCTCGTTCGTGTCTCACGGGGGCGAAACCGGCTTGGGCGTCATCGCCATGGACGGCGTGCGGGTGCTGGTCGAGCGGGCGTGCGTCGAGCGGGCCGAGGTGTTCGACCTGGGCCTCACCGGGGGAACGGATCTGGATCAGCCTTCCGGCTCGCCCGCCAACTGGACCCGTGCCGGCTCTCGATTGGAACTGGCGGAATTGGGGATTCGCGCCATGCCCGAGCCACATCCGATTCTCGTGATCCGTGATGACGACCCACAGAACTACGGTAACTGGTCCCTGGCGCCCGACCGTCAAATCCCCGTGCAGCCGGGCGATCGCCTGACCATCGAATGGCAGACCGCTCACAGCATCGGCGCCAGCGGTCCCGGGCAGGCAGGCTACGAGCGTCTGCCGCCCGGCAGCTACTGGTTCCGGGTGGTGGCCGTGAAAGCCAACGGCGCGCCGACGGGCCAAGAGGTATCGCTGCCCCTCGAAGTCGTCGTGCCCATGCACCTGCGGCTCGAGTTCTGGCTGGTACTGACGGCGCTGACGGGGGGCGCTGCAGCGTGGCTTGGCCGCTTGGCCCTGAAACGCCGGATGCAACAACAGATCGCCCGATTGGAACAAGAGCAGACGTTGGAGCGCGAACGGGCGCGGATCGCGCGGGACTTGCACGACGAGATTGCCGGTTGCAGCGTTCACCGGTGCCCAGCGGCATTTCTTGTTTCTAGCCGTGCGCGAGGCATTGAACAACGCGGTCAAGCATGCCCGGGCGGATCTGGTTCAGCTGGAGATCCAAACGGCCTCGTCCATCCTGCGGATCATCATCGAAGACAATGGTCGCGGCTTTGTGCCGGAGCAAACCGGAGCGGACGGGGCCCACGAGGGGTTGGAAAACATGCACCGACGCCTGGAGGAGATCGGCGGCCGGTTTTCGCTGGCAAGTCGACTCGGCGGCGGGACTCGCGTCGAATTCCAGATGCCGCTGGCGATGTTTAAAACCAGATGATTGCTGCAGTCTCGGATTTCGTGTTTGATCCGAAACGACCGTGACGGAATCCGAAGCCTGGATCTTTCACCTAATCTTTCACTTAATCTGTTCCTGTTGCCTGGGAGCCGAGGGTGGAAGATCAGGTGAAAGATTATGTGAAAGATCAGGTGGAAGATCAGGTGATTGAGGTTTGCCGATGCGCATCAACGTTGCCGTAGTCGAAGACGATGCCCGGATTCGCCGCGTCGTAAAGGAAATCCTCGGGAGTGCGGAGGACTGCCAGTGCGTCGGCGCATTTGCCAAGGGCGCCGAGGCGATCGAATCGATCCCAACGCTTCAGCCCGACGTGGTCATCATGGACGTCAATCTGCCGGACCTCAGCGGCGTGGAATGCGTCGCTCAACTTGCGACCCAACTGCCTGACACCCAGATCATCATGCTCACGGTCTATCAGGATCCGGAAACCATCTTCCAGGCCTTGGCGGCCGGCGCGCACGGCTACCTGGTGAAACCGGTGATGCCGGAGAAGTTGTTGGAGGCGATTCGCGAGATACGCGCCGGCGGGGTGCCGATGAGCCGGACCATTGCCCGCAAGGTGATCGAGGTGTTCCGTCGCCCCGCTCCACCGCCGCGCGTCGGCACAGCGATCGAGGACGCAGGACTGGGGCCGCGCGAACAGGAAATCCTCGACTTTCTGGTGGCCGGCATGTCGTACAAGGAAATCGCCGCGGAACTGAGCATCAAGGTCTCCACCGTGGGTACCTACGTCCAACGCATCTATGAA